>Ga0137431_1000465_pt1 | contig 14681 bp, 11 predicted proteins | sample EasRivERMZT800_2_FD_104646 | JGI IMG/M metagenome (GOLD analysis project Ga0137431, IMG submission 104646) | Soil microbial communities from meander-bound floodplain in the East River, Colorado, USA - East River MetaG ERMZT800_2 | ecosystem: Environmental > Terrestrial > Soil > Floodplain ... | reverse complement strand
TTTCCTCAACCACTGCCGGGTCAAGCAATGTAGTTGTATCACCTAAATTGGAAGTTTCCCCTTCTGCAATTTTCCGCAATATCCTGCGCATGATCTTGCCACTTCTCGTTTTGGGAAGTCCGGATACAAACTGGATTTTATCCGGTTTAGCAATGGGACCTATGATACGGGTCACTGTTTGCAAAATATCTTTTCTTCTCATTTCTGTGTCACCATGAGTCCCATTAAAGATCACATAGGCATAAATACCCTGCCCCTTAACATCATGAGGATAGCCGACCACCGCGCTTTCCACCACGCCGGCGTGCATATTAATAGCGTTTTCCACTTCGGCTGTGCCTATGCGATGTCCGCTAACATTCAGCACGTCATCGACACGGCCTGTAATCCTGTAGTTGCCCTTCTCATCTTTCAATGCGCCGTCACCGGTAAAATATAAATTCTCATATGTGGCAAAATAGTTGGTTCGGCAGCGTTCGTGGTCGCCCCATGTTGTTCGAACGATAGAGGGCCACGGGGCTTTGATACAAAGATTTCCATTCAAGAACCCGCTTTGACCTTTTTCTTTTACTTCTTTGCCGTTTTCATCCACCAAAACGGGTTGCACTCCAGGTATCGGCAATGTAGCCCAGCTGGGAATTGCAGGTGTGATGCCGGCAAGATTCGAGATCAGCACACCACCGGTTTCGGTCTGCCACCAGGTATCCACTATCGGGCATTTTCCTTTTCCTATATTATCGTCATACCAATGCCACGCTTCCTCATTGATAGGTTCTCCAACAGTGCCCAGGACTTTCAACGACGATAGGTCCTTACCTTTTAAAGGGTCGAGCCCAAAACCCATTAAGCTTCTGATAGCGGTAGGAGCAGTGTAAAGAATATTCACTTTATGTTTGTCAATAATATCCCAAAATCTTCCTGCATCGGGCCAGGTAGGAATACCTTCAAACATCAGTGAAGTGCCGCCTGCAGCCAATGGGCCGTAAACAATATAGCTATGCCCGGTTATCCATCCGATGTCAGCCGTGCAGAAATGGATTTGACCGGGCTGATACTGAAATACATTAACAAAAGTATAAGCGGTCCAAACCATATATCCGCCACAGGTATGCACGACTCCTTTAGGCTTGCCGGTGCTGCCTGATGTATATAAAATAAACAAGGGATCTTCGGCATCCATTTCCTCCGCCCCAAAGGATACCAAGCTGTCTTTTTCTACTTGCGTCTCCGCGTGTTCCATTTCATCTTCCCACCAGATATCCCTGCCCTTTATCATCGAAACGGGAGTTCTTGTCCTGGTATAAACAATTACCCGTTTCACCTTTTTATTTCCTATCAGCGCATCATCAATTATACTTTTCAAAGGAATGTCTTTGCCTCCACGATATGCGCCATCGCAGGTGATGATATACTCAGCCTGTGCATCCTCCAGCCTGTCGGCAATACTTTGAGCTGAAAACCCACCAAAGATTACACTGTGAATAGCGCCAATCCTTGCACAACCCAATACGGCGTAGGCTAGTTCAGGCACCATTCCCATATAAATGCAAACACGATCCCCCTTTTTTACCCCATTATTTTTCAGCATCTGTGCCACCTGGCAAACTCTTTTATAAAGCCGGTTATAGGTGACCACCCTTACACGTTCTTCGGGATTATTTGGTTCCCAAATAATGGCTGGCACATCGCCTCTTGATTGAAGGTGCCGGTCAATACAATTTTCCGTAATATTCAGTCTGGCGCCTTTGAACCATTCCACTCTTGGCTCCTTAAAATTCCATTCCAGCACCTTGTCCCATTTCTTTTTCCACAAGAAATTTTCTGCAACGGAGGCCCAGTATTCTTCTGGTTTGTTCACGCTGGCATTATAGGCAGTTTCGTACTGATCCATGCTGGTGACCTGGTAAGGATATACCATACGGCAAAGCAATTTAATTTGAACGATAAATTTACATAACTGTATTCAATTCATTTTGCATTCGGGCCAACATCTCTTTTGATTGAATTTTTTGCTTGCTATACAATTTCATATCTTAATTAAATGAACGAACCGATTTCATCCAAAACCATCCGGTCAGTTATTGCCGCCTCTTCCGTAGGCACTATGATTGAATGGTACGATTTCTACATTTTTGGCATGCTTGCCAAAACCATCAGTACCCAATTTTTCCCCGAAGGAAATGCCACGGCAGCCTTGCTTAGTACCCTGGCGATTTTTGCCGCGGGATTTATTGTTCGTCCGTTTGGCGCCCTGGTATTTGGAAGGCTGGGAGACCTGATAGGAAGAAAATATACATTTCTTCTGACGCTGGTTTTAATGGGCTGCTCTACATTTTTGATCGGGCTGGTGCCGGGATACAAGGCTATCGGCATAGCAGCGCCGTTGTTAGTGCTGTTGCTACGATTGATACAGGGGCTGGCTCTTGGTGGGGAGTATGGTGGCGCGGCTACCTATGTGGCCGAACATGCGACTGCAGGCAAGAGAGGTTATTATACTTCATGGATACAGACAACAGCTACACTGGGTTTGTTTGTAGCGCTTGCTGTTATTATGCTGGTAAAGCTGAATATGACGGATGTATCATTTAATGAAGAATGGGGCGGCTGGCGCTATCCATTCTGGATTTCAATCCTATTGGTTGCTATTTCAGTTTATATCAGGTTAAAGATGAAAGAAAGTCCTTTGTTTGCAAAACTAAAAAGCGAAGGAAAAACATCTGTCAACCCCCTGAAGGAAAGCTTTTCGCATAAGCCAAATTTCAAAATGGTGCTGCTTGCCTTGTTTGGTGCCGTGATGGGCCAGGGTGTGATATGGTACACCGGTCAGTTCTATGCACAAAACTTCCTGGAAACAAAATGCAATATTGAATTTGAGCAAAGCCGTACAATCATGCTTTGGGCGATTGCATTCGCCACGCCATTCTTTTTATTTTTTGGGTGGCTGAGTGATAAGATTGGAAGGAAATGGATAATGATGGCGGGAATGCTGTTGGGTATACTTACCTACCGACCTATATTTAATACTTTCCTGCAAGATTCGAAAGTTGATCATCAAACAATAGAATCCGCAATAAAAATTCAAGTCGGCGAAGAGCAAAAGCATTTAGTTGAGTTGGAATCTAATAAGGGTGTTGTTGAAGTAGTTTCAAAAAAATTTTATTTACCAGGTTGGAATTTTACCCGGGTTATTAAAGATACTTTGTATAATAATAGGCCGGGGGAACGCCTCGTATCCCAGCCAGTTTACAATGATATTCACCTTGATATCGTAACATATTTGAAATTTATTTTTCTTGTTTTCTTGCTAATATTATACGTTACCATGGTCTATGGTCCCATCGCTGCATTCTTAGTTGAACTTTTTCCAACAAAGATTCGTTACACTTCTATGTCTTTGCCTTATCACATCGGCAATGGTGTATTTGGTGGGCTGGTTCCTTTTATTGGATTATTGTTAACGACAACATATCCGGCAGATCCCTTAGTAGGCTTGTGGTATCCGATTGCGGTAGCGGCGCTGTGCTTTATAATCGGAACTATCTACCTGACCAATAAAATTGATAAAGACGTAACAGACTAACAAAGTTGTATGAATGCAATAAAAAAATACCTGGGTATCATTTGGCTGCTTATGGCGCCCGTTGTAATTTATTTTCTTGTGGCGGGTGCAATCGCAAATATTGACCCTGCCGGTAAAAAGGATATTAATAACCCTGTCATTTGGATCATCATTATCGCCATTTTCACTCCCATTATCATCGGGCTCATGATCTTTGGATGGTATGCTTTTAAAGGCGAATATGGTCATTTACCTGAAAGCTCAGCGGAGCTGAAAGAATAACCTAAGACGACCTGAATGCCACCGGGTGATATAATTTTTTGTGCGGACCAAAAAAGATTCGCAGTAAAATACGGACAGATGCCAGCTCAATAAATATAAAACAAAGCGCCATTAAAATGATTAATGCCAATTGATCGCTGTGAACATAGGTAAATAATACATCAATGCCTATAAAAGCAGTTGTGACAGGGAAGCCCAGCATGCCGACGGACGCTAATAAAAAACAAAGGCTCATTGTTTTCTGCTCATAAACATACCCGTGATACCGATTCAGCGAAATATTATCTATTGATTTTATCCGCTGCAAACAATAAAAGCCGAGCAGAAATGCCACCAGGATACCACTAAAATAGAATACAATTTCAGCATATTTGACATCATGGGCATTGATCAATACAGCCGATATGATAAATAAATGACCGACCAACAAGTACCCCCATACTTTTAACGCAGATTGCCGGGATGAAAATGCAAAGAGGATAACTACCAGGGCAACACTAAACAGCATAATCGGCAGTGAGCTGTTCCATGCAGAAGGTACCCGGCTTAAATAACCAAGCAGCAGGAACCCAACACCGGCAGAAGCAAGGACTGCAACAAAAATATTTGACTCTAAAAATTGGAATTTCTTCCCAATCCATTTGAACGGACTCCATACATATTTGAACATAAGCGTATCCAGGTTCCATTCCTTAATGCCGAGAATATACAGTGTCGCCATTTTTCTGGATAATTTTTTTTGCTTGGGCGGATGATAATGAAAATACTGGTGGTGCACCAGGTAATTTAATACCGACGGCGAAACCAGCAACTGGTATGTTCTTAAAAATGCATTGCCTGCAAAATGAATCAGCACCAGCCAGTGAAACCCTAAAGCTATTTCAATAAACATGATCCCGATCTGTGCGGCAGACGAATAGGCAATCTGAGTTTTTACCGTGGACTGCACTCTTGCTATCAATGTAGCGACGATTCCCGTTAATGCTCCAATAGTGATGATGGCAACTTTCGCCCAGAGCATATCCTCCCAAAAAGGATGAGTACGCAGCAGCAAGAAAACACCCACATGCACACTCAACGAACCGTAGAATATGGCCGAAGAGGAAGTGGGTCCTTCCATGGCTCTTGGCAACCAGGAAGTAAATGGAAACTGGGCCGATTTAACAGTTGCCGGCAATATCAGCATACACACAATAAATATCGCCATTGCGCCATTGCCCGCCTGCAAAGAGATAGTCCTTGCTTCATCCAATTGAGAAAATGCAATATTTTGATGGGTGAGATGGTGCATCATCCACATGGCAAGCATCAGCGCTACATCACTGATGCGGTAGTTTGAAACAGTTTTGAGTGCATTTTTTACCGGCAAATAACGGCTGCGATAAAAAGCGATTAGCAAAAATGAACAAAGACCTTTTATTTCCCAGCCAATAAACATGGTCTCAAAATTGCCCGACAGGATAATAAAGTTATAACCCACCGCAAACAAAAGAATAGTATTAAAAAAACGTTTATATCCCTCATCACGATGCATATAATATTTGCTGAAAGTGGCTACTAAAAAGAACAAAAAGGCACCGACAATACTAAACACGGCGGTTATTTCATCATAATATAATTGAACAGCAAATACAAAATCTTTGCTTTGGTAAAGCGTTGCAATTTTATAGCTAACGGGCGCTGAACCATTCAGCAGCCACCATAACAAAAATGTGACGGAGATAACAATGTAAAATATTTTGGTAAAGCGCACAATATTGCCGATCGGTCTTTCACTTTTGTTTTGCCAGAAAATGGTGGCAAGGAATGCAAGCAATGGTATAGCGATGAATAAAATAAGTGCCTGGTTCATTGATCTTTTATTAATTTTTTATGTGTGCCTTCAGGTGGTTAATTACCTTTTATACCTGCATGAATTTTTAGTCCAGCAAATAAACCGGTAAATTTTCCTCAGTGGCATGCACAATATGATTGGTTTCCATTTCTCTTGCGCCTTCAATAAACTCCTCCATGTTATGAATGGTTTTTATTTCATCAGCGCCGGCAATAGGTTCATATTTCTCAAAAAATTCATTCTTAAAATAGTAAAACTGGTTATCAACGGGATCCAGGGCTACGATATGTACCCATTCATTCTTATACCACTCAAATACTTCGGGCGAAGATTGAATGGCTTTTAAAACTATTTCCGGTTTATGCTCAACAATAACAAGCAATCGTACAGGATCATGCACTTCGATCATTTGCCATGGCAGACCCGGTCGCAGATCACCGTCGCTGCTGTTGGCCACCCCAAAGAGCCCCATTACATTATGCGGAAGTTTGGTGCCTGCGCCCATCTTAATATTATCGACCCTTGAAAAATAATATTCGAGATTAATGCCCCCGCAAACCAATCCAATAGGACGCATCACCGCAGCCAGGATGGCACCATCAGGATCTGTTGAAAAATCATAGCTGTTTAAGAATGCTCTCCGGTCCAGAAACAACCCCTTTGTAGTTTTCCTGCGGCCAATGATTGCTAATGTATTCGTACCATGGCCCAGCTCGGGCCTCGGCTCAAATAGGGAAACCGAACGATCGTGAATAGCTTTGCGAACTTTTTCCAGCTCCTGCCTCGTATTGATAGATGCAAACCTCCTGCTTCTTTCTTTCGCATTCAGGTTTAATGCGGTTTCAAAATCCTGTATGTGGAGCATATGAAGTCGTGCGTTGCTTAAGCTCAAGTTACTCTCATCGTAATACCTCATAACATCAGCAGCGGTATCATGCATACTGCCTACGAACTGGGTGGTCTCCGGAATTACAATTCCTTTTTCTCCCAAAATTTTCCTTACTTTTTTATGATTGAGAATAAAGGCCTGCACCCTTGCATTAGTGGCACCCGGTCGGCCGCTGCAGGCGCCGCAATCATGGGCGCCATGATGAGGATTGTTTGCGCTGCTGCTTCCGTGTGCAACAATGTAAACTAAGGGTGCAAAATCCTTGATCAGTCCAATACCCCGTAGAAATCCTTCAGCCCGGGCGGCCATTTCATTGATGGTATATCCAATTTGTAATCCGCTTTCTACATCGTCGGTGCTTTTGTTTTCGATCGTTAAAACTGATTGCCTGTCCATGTGCCCGTAAGCATTGGAGATAGCCGGACTCATTATTGGCTTAAATAAATTCAGGACGGTTCTTACAAACGCCCAAAACCCAAACGTGATACTTAATGCAAAACCAGCAAAAAAATCATGTGTATGTTTGGTATAAAGAGGGTCTCCTTTTCTCGGGAACCTCGCTTCGAACTCTTTTATGAGATATTTTGGCGTTATCGGCGCCGGGCACAGTTTATCATAAAACTTGCTGCCATGCTGCTGAAAATAAAATTCAACACCAAAAAAACCAGGCGCCCCAAACGTCTCACAGTTTTTGTCAATAGCCTCGATATGGCGGCGAATGGAATCTTCCCTTTCGTCAATGCAAAAAATGGCCTGGAAACTTCCTAGTTCTAACCGGGACTTGGCGGGGCTTCCATTATTTACCGCTGGAATTTTTGAATTCGAAATACTGATACCTTTTAACACCGAATCATAATAACTCCATTCGAAGGCATCCTGCCACAGCTCAAATACTTCAGCCAACTCCGTTTTAGGAATATCGGCTAATATGTCCGTGGGTGGGACATTGAGATGGTGAGTTAATGGCTTCCAGTTTCCACCCATCTTATGATTTAAAACGTCGAACTCCATCAGCAATTCAAACTCCACCAGCTCTTTCAGCGTTATCATTTTCCTGTCCAGCAATGTTTGCGGATTGTCTTCAACAGCTGATACAAAGCCACTCCAGCCGTGGTGAGCAAATTGCTGGTCAAATAAATATTGCTCAAAATATTCCTGCTTGCCAACAATTGTTGTTAATAATTCAGTTATGGAATAATTACCCGATAAAAATTTTTGCTTGATTGCCCGGGTCTTAAAGAAACTTGCAAAGCTATTTCGTTCCATTTCTTTTATACTTTCTATAAAAGGTTTATTGGCAACCGGGAAACACTCGATGGCAATGCCCTGGTCTAAAAAAGCACAGAGAATCCGGAATAGCAATGGATGTATTTTGTTGTCTAAATCCAGCTGATAAATATCCTTCCAATATTTTCTTAGTTGCCCGATCCGGGGGTAGTTAATGGTATCATACTCTTTACTGGCGAGCTTTTGTTTCCATTCGGCAACAGCGTCTTTTCCTTTTTTATTTGCAATTACCATCTTCAATATATCTTCCCTTATGCGCCCGGTTTTGTACAATTCCCTGTACTCCGGTAATTGCAGATGCACCTGGAAGCCAAATATTTTTGCGGCCTTAAAAATTGCATCATAAAATTTCATGTGCTGAAATGCGTGAAGGGAATTATGATGTATGAAATCCTTTAATGCCTGTTGCGACGGCAGGTAATGTTTTAATTCATGAATTACCTGTATTTCATCAAAATGAAAGGGCATTTTCGTCATTCCGTTGCCATTAAGAGGAACAGCTATGACGGGAGGGTATGTGCTGGTTTTCATATTAATTATTTTGAGTTACCATGGATATATCTTGTTGATAGAGTGGGCCGTTACCGTCAGTACCATTTTTTTCAGAATGTACATGCACAGAATCTTCCATTTTGTAAGCCTTTTTGAAATTATGCAGCCTTACCGCTATTTTCTTGTCTTTCGATCCAACATTTAAAAAGTCCCTGATCAGCTCGAGGACATCATAGTCAATATATACTGTGTTTCCAGCGTCAATGATTACTTTGCTGTTTGATGGCAGGTGTGCCAGGGTTTGTTTTATTGCTGCTTTATTCAGAAAAGACACTTCCTGGGCCAGGTCGATATGGATTGTTTCCCCTTCATGATGCGCTTCTTTTTTAAAGAAGTAGGCCAGTTTCATATTTCCTTTCAAAATAAAAAATATGCTTACCGTCAGGCCAATTCCCACGCCTTTTAAAAGATCGGTTAAGACAACAGCGAGCACCGTAACTATAAAAGGAATAAACTGGTATTTGCCCACCGTCCACATATGTTTAAACACTTTGGGGCTTGCCAGTTTTAAACCGATCATAATTAATATAGCTGCGAGGCACGCCATTGGCATTCTGTTTAACAAGCCCGGGATGGCTACAACGGCGATCAGCAGAAATACACCGTGGGCTATGGCAGAAAGCTTGGTCTTAGCGCCTGCATTTACATTAGCGGTTGTTCTTACAATTACGGATGTCATAGGGAGGCCTCCCAATAGGCCCGCTAATGCATTTCCTATACCCTGCGCTTTCAGTTCAGTGTTGGCGCTGGCAAATCTTTTCTGTGGATCCATCTTATCGCCTGCTTCCAGGCAAAGTAGCGTCTCTATACTAGCGACTGTTGCAATAGTTGCGGCAGTGATCCATACGGCCGGGTTGCTAAAACCGGAAAAATCAGGAAACCTAAACTGCCCGAAAAATTCACCTACTGAAGATGCGGTTGGTAGCTTAACCAGGTGTTCACCGGCGATAACTAATGAAGGGTTTGTTATTTTGAACAATTCATTAATGAGGATGCCAGCAATAACTACTACCAGTGCCCCGGGCAGCAACTTTATCTTTTTCAGTAAAGGCACCTTATTAAAAGCAATTAGGATGATCAGGGATACTACAGTAACTATTATCGCACCGGCATGCGCATAATTGAAAGAATGAATGATCTCAGAAAAAACACCTTTGTCAGAGGCGTCCATTAACTGATACGAATAGAAATCTCCTTCATGTTCTTTATCGTAACCTATCGCATGCGGTAACTCTTTTTTGATAATGATAATACCGATTGCGGTAAGCATGCCTTCAATAACACCTGAAGGAACATAACTGGATATAGCGCCTGCTTTGGCAAAACCAAGCGCTAACTGAAATGCTCCTGCCAATACTACAGCCAGCAAAAAAGTTTCAAACCCCAGGTCTGTAATCGCCGCAACTACTATTGCGATTAGGCCTGCCGCCGGACCAGATACACTGACATGCGAGTTACTCAGCGAACCCACTACTATTCCCCCTAAAATACCCGTGATGATACCCGCAAAAGGAGGGGCACCGCTAGCTACAGCAATGCCCAAACAAAGTGGTAATGCGACTAAGAATACTACCAGGCCGGAAAGTGTATCCGACTTCAGGAACTTTGTATTTAGGTTCATGATTTGCTTTGTTTTGTTTTGTTTTTTTAATATTTATTCATTAACCAGGGACTTACCTTCAGAATTGAATATGCGTTTATCTTCCTTTCGTTTTTTGGTCAGGTTTTTAAAGAAATCCACCTGGCCGTTTTCGATATTATATACCCCGCCCACGATGCCTATCTGACCTTTCTTAAACATATCTTTTACGATCTCACTTTTGGTTAGTATCTGTTCCAGGCTGTTCTCTACATTAGCATAAGCCACATTATCATCAAACAAATGATCTTTTTCATCTTTGAGCATGGCTTTGCTAATAGAAGGCTGTATCCTTTGCAGCAACGAAGTGATATGACCGTCTACTACCCCTTGCCTGGCGCTTTTTATGGCTCCACATTCGGTATGACCCAACACCATCAGTACTTTTGATCCGACATATTTAATAGCATACTCAATGCTGGCAAGTATATCATCATTAACTATATTGCCAGCAATCCGGATGCTGAATAAATCGCCCAAACCCTGGTCAAAAATTAATTCTACAGATGTCCGGGAGTCCATACAGCTTAAGATCACTGCAAAGGGATATTGTCCCTCTGTTGTTTCATTGATCATTTCCAGGTGGTCATGGTCATTTTTTAGATTATTGATGAACCTTTTGTTGCCTTCGACGAGTATTTCAAATCCCTGATAGGGTGTGAGGTTTTGTAAAAATTCTTTTGAATGCTTTCTCATTGTAAAAATTTTTTAATTACAGATTAAACATTGTTGCCATCAGCAATGACAGCACATTGCATATCAGTATGTGAAAAAATGAAATGGCTTAATAAAAAGCCTTTAACAGGGGAGGGTTAATTCACGCAACATTTGGAGGCGGAACATGTAGTTCGCCATGGAAAGCAACGTAAGTTCCTGCATTTTCGCATTTATGATATCGCAGGGTTATAGAAAAGAAATATTCAGCTTTGTGATGATCATGCAGGTATTCCTCAGAAAAGGAACTGCCACTGGTCGGAGTTTTTTCTTCTGTAGTGTTTCCAAACGGATTGGCTTCTTCTTCAGTACCAGCAAGCGGAGAACCATTGGTTGCAACTTTTTCCTGTTTCGCTATTTTCTGCTGGCCCGCAAATACGAAAGGGGCACTGATGGTAAGCCAGAGCAATGCTGCTACCATGAAGACAGCGGAAGCAAGTTGGAAATGGCTATATGGTTTTCGGTTCTCCTTCATGAAAAGGTGCCGCAAAATAACAATTAAAAGAATGACGTCCAAACCTTTCGTGGATGTAATTCAACAAATGAACTTAAATATTATGGTAATCAAAAATTTCCAGCCTGATATTATTTGCTCAAAGGTGAAAACCTGTGTCGCAGCCATAATGCCCCTGCTTTTTTTAACAATAAAATTAACAGATCGTCAATTACGTATTTAACTTTTTTGTCAGTTTTCTTTTAAATAGTCTGCAACTTATATTGAAACGAAAAAGGCGATTGAATTTTGCGATGAATTAACAACTATTTTTGGGCGTAAGTTTTATGAAATCATACGAACTACTATTAAATGATAATAAACACTGGGCAGCGAAAAAACTGGCTGAAGATCCGGCCTTTTTTGAAAAGCTGCTTCATGTGCAGTCACCTGAGTTTTTATGGATCGGTTGCAGCGATAGCCGGGTACCGCCGAACGAGATAACGCAAACAGAACCCGGTGAAATATTTATTCACCGCAACGTGGCAAATTTAGTCGTGAGTACTGATGTAAACCTGATGAGTGTCCTGGATTATGCCGTCAATCATCTTAAGATAAAACATGTTGTTGTTTGCGGGCATTATGGTTGCGGAGGTGTCAAGGCGGCCATGTCAAACACCGATTTTAACCAGGTGCTGAATATGTGGCTGCGTAACATCAAAGACATTTATCGCATTCACCGCAAAGAACTCGAGGCCATCCCGGATGACAATAAGAGAGTAAACAAGATGGTGGAGTTAAATGTAAAAGAGCAGGTATTTAACCTTGCCAAGACCGCCATCATCCAAAAAGCATGGAACAGTGAGCAGCGTCCGGATCTTCACGGTTGGGTGTATGACCTCCACGATGGAATAATTGATCCCGTTGTAGAAATGACAGCAGGAACAGATATTGATCCGCTGTATGAGTACCTGGGCTTATAATCATGATTTATACAATACCTTGCTTTGAATTGAAGTATTTTAAATTCGCATATCCGCCAATCCGCAGAGCTTATGTCCATTGAAGTCAACAACCTTCTTAAAATTTACGGCGAACAAAGGGCTGTAAACAACATCTCGTTCAAAGTAGGAAAAGGTGAGATCGTGGGGTTTCTTGGTCCCAACGGAGCCGGCAAATCCACCACGATGAGAATCATTACGGGTTATTTGCAAGCCACCGGCGGAAATGCTTCCGTATGCGGCATAAATGTGTCAGAAAATCCATTGGAAACAAAGAAGAAAATTGGTTACCTGCCTGAGCAAAATGCATTGTATTATGACATGTATGTGAAAGAATATTTGGCTTTTATTGCGGAAGTACATAACATGGATCACAAGCAACAGGCAATAAATAAGGTTATCACCACCGTTGGTTTATCTCTGGAAAGCAAAAAGAAAGTCGGTCAATTGTCAAAAGGATATAAACAACGCGTGGGTCTCGCAGCAGCGTTAATTCACGATCCTGAAGTACTGATTTTAGACGAGCCCACCAGCGGGCTCGATCCCAACCAGATCATTGAAATAAGGGAAGTGATAAAACAGCAGGGCACCGATAAAACCGTTTTATTTTCTTCGCATATTTTGCAGGAGGTGGAAGCCATCTGTGACAGGGTTATCATTATTAACAAAGGAAAACTGGTAGCAGATGATCAACTTGCCAATTTGCAAAAATCAAACAAAAATAATCATGCGGTCATTGTACAGTTCAAAGAAAATATTGACAGGGATTTGTTGCAGAATATCAGCGGAGTTTCCACTATAGAACAGCCAGCAGCCTCAATGTTTAAATTGCAGACCCCAAACCCGGAAGTGGTGCGAAAACAAATACTTGAATTGGCATTGTTACATAATCTCAACATCGTTTCTTTGCAAAGCGAGGAACAAAGCCTGGAAGATGTCTTCCGTTCTCTTACCCAAAAAACTGATTAATATCGTGACCTGCGATGGCATTACAATAACAGTAATACCGTTGTTGAAGATGGTAAAACAATATTTTTTTCAATTTTTAAATATTTGATCATGAGTTACATTTCCGAAATTTTTGCCAGACAAATATTGGATAGTCGCGGTAATCCTACAGTAGAAGTGGATGTGTTAACGGATGATGGGGCTGTAGGGCGGGCTGCTGTACCAAGTGGTGCCAGCACTGGCGCACATGAAGCAGTTGAACTAAGAGACGGGGATAAAAAGCAATATATGGGTAAAGGCGTACTGAATGCGGTAAAAAATGTAAACTCCGTTGTGGCACCGGTTTTGATCGGCCACGACGTTGCTGATCAAACGGGAATTGATGCCATAATGCTGGAACTGGACGGAACGCCCAATAAAGCAAAACTGGGCGCCAATGCATTATTGGCTGTAAGTATGGCCGTAGCAAAAGCGGCAGCGGAAGAAGCTGTCCTGCCTCTGTACCGTTATATAGGAGGCACCAATGCCAAAACATTGCCCATTCCGATGATGAATATTCTAAACGGCGGAGCTCATGCTGACAACAAGATAGATTTTCAGGAATTCATGATCATGCCGGTAGGAGCACCTACTTTCAGCGAAGGGTTGCGCTGGGGTGTTGAAGTATTTCATACCTTAAAATCGGTCTTAAAGAAAAAAGGATTTAGCACTAATGTTGGTGACGAAGGAGGCTTTGCTCCCAATATTCAAAGCAATGAAGAAGCTATAGATACTGTAATGGAAGCCATTCAGGCTTCAGGCTATAAAGCCGGATCGCAAATTGTTATTGCCATGGATGCAGCAAATACGGAACTATGGGATGCTAAAAAGAAAAAATATGTATTCCATAAAAGTGATGGAAAGCAACTAAGCAGTGATCAACTGGTGAAGTATTGGGAAAAATGGGTGAAGCAATATCCCATTGTTTCCATTGAAGATGGGATGGCAGAAGATGACTGGAATGGGTGGGCAGATCTGACAAAGGCCGTTGGTCATAAGTGCCAATTGGTAGGTGATGATCTTTTTGTAACCAATGTAGTTCGTTTACAGCAGGGGATCGATAAAAATATTGCCAATGCCTTGTTGGTAAAAGTAAACCAGATTGGCACCGTAACTGAAACAATCAATGCGGTGACACTGGCCCAGCATAACGGCTACAATACAATCATGAGTCACAGAAGCGGCGAAACCGAGGATACTACTATTGCCGACTTGGCGGTGGCATTAAATTGCGGACAAATAAAAACCGGCTCAGCATCCCGGACCGATCGCATAGCTAAATACAATCAACTGATAAGGATCGAAGAACAACTGGGAGGAAGCGCTATATACCCCAGGGGAATGATTAAATTCGGAAAATAGGATTTTAAACACTGCGAAATAGCCCATCACTTCAAACAGTTTTTAAGGATTTCCATTTTGAACAATGACGATGGACCCATCCCCACTAATAGGCAGCCACGTGCTCCTGGAATTGCTCCAGCCCCGTCATCGGGAAATTATT
>Ga0137431_1000462_pt1 | contig 14806 bp, 11 predicted proteins | sample EasRivERMZT800_2_FD_104646 | JGI IMG/M metagenome (GOLD analysis project Ga0137431, IMG submission 104646) | Soil microbial communities from meander-bound floodplain in the East River, Colorado, USA - East River MetaG ERMZT800_2 | ecosystem: Environmental > Terrestrial > Soil > Floodplain ... | reverse complement strand
CTCGCGCTAAAGTCTGCGGAGGAACACTGGTCACACCTGCTCTAGCCAATGGCAAGCTCGTGACTCGCGACGACAAAGAGCTGGTGTGCTCGCAGATTGGTGAGTGAGCGCGTGCTTGCGGCTAGAATGGTGCGGCTGACGTACTGAGGCCTTTCAATGGTTCTGCTACGCATTCTCCTGCTTATACCTGCTTTGCAGGTGGTGCTCGCAAGTACCTCGCTGACTGCCGCGCCCCCGAACTCTACAACGCTTGCTGCGAGAATTGATGATCGCCTCAGCGCAAGATTCAAGAGCGAAGCGATCCAACCAGCTCCGCCGGCCAATGATGCTGAGTTCCTGCGGCGCGTATCGCTCGACATTACCGGCCGGATTCCGCTGGCTGCGGATGTTTATGAATTCCTGGCCGATGAGTCAGCCGGGAAGAGAGCCAAGCTTATCGATCGACTGCTGGAAGAGCCAAGGTTTGCTATTCATTTCAGTAATCTGTGGCGAGCCGAATTGCTGCCCGAAGCAACTACCAATCAGCAAGCTGCGGAATTGGAGCGCGGTTTTGAGAACTGGCTCATTCAGCGCCTGCGCAGCAGAACAAGTTACGACCAACTGGTCCGCGAACTGCTGACTGTACCCTTGCCTGCCAGCGGACAGCCGGCGGAGCCGGTGCTACGCGATCCAGCGCGGGCCAACCCGCTGGCCTTCCTCGCCGCGAAAGATTCGAAGCCCGAAAATATTGCTGCGGCGGTGACGCGGTCGTTCTTGGGAATCCGGCTGGAGTGCGCCCAGTGTCACGACCATCCTTTCGCCAAATGGAGCCAGCAACAGTTCTGGAGCCAGGCAGCTTTCTTTGCGGGATTGGAGAAGCGAGCCAATGGATTGCTGGCGCCACTGACGGAAGCCATCGACCGCCGCGAGATTGCCTCACCGAAAGGCGGCGATAAGATCGCCGCGACCTTCCTCGTCGGCAGCACGCCCCCGTGGGAGCGGCAATCACCGCGCGTGGCTTACGCACGGTGGCTCACCTCGCCAGAGAATCCGTATTTTGCCCGGGCTGCCGTGAATCGGTTGTGGGGGCAATTCTTTGGTGTTGGAATCGTCGATCCGGTCGATGATTTTCACGACAACAATCCTCCCAGTGATCCGGAACTGCTCGATGAGCTCGCGGCTGCTTTCGTGGCTTCTGGATTTGACTTGCGCTTCATGATTCGCAGCATCTGCCAGACGGAGACTTATCAGCGGACAAGTGCGCGGACGCACGCCAGCCAGGACGAATCGAGACTGCCTGCGCGGATGGTGGTGAAAGCGCTGACTGGCGAGCAATTCTTTGACAGCTTCGTTGTGGCAACCGGCCATCGTGATGCGGGCGAGCAGGGCAATGCACGCCAGCAATTCCTGACGCGTTTCGCCTTGGCTGGACCCATCAGCGAGCCCGAGACTTCCGTGCAACAGGCGCTCACGCTGCTCAACGGGCGTATTGTCGCCCAGGCCGCCGAAGCGGAGCAATCGCCAACGCTGATCGCCATAACCCAGACGCCGCACCTGACGACTTCGATGAAAATCGAGAGTCTTTATGTATCCACGCTCAGCCGCCTGCCTTCGGGTCCAGAAACCGAGAAGCTGCTCGCTTACGTTGCCGCTGCATCCCCTGATAGGGAAAGCGAGCGACTGGGGGACATTTTTTGGATGCTACTTAACTGTGTCGAGTTCCGTGTAAACCACTGATGGAAAGGATGGCCAACCATGCTCAGCGAACTGCGATTGGGTCGCCGGACGTGGCTGCGAAGTGCCGCAGCACTTGCCGGCGCCGGCGCGATTCCTGGTTGGTTCGGCCAACTCGCGGCACGCGCCGCGATCGATAGGGCCCGTAAACGATCCTGCATCTTGCTATGGATGGCAGGCGGCCCGAGCCAGTTGGACACGTTCGACCTCAAACCGGGCACTGACAATGGTGGTCCCTTTCGTGAGATCGCAGCGGCCACGGCTGGCATGCGAATCAGCGAACATTTGCCACTTCTCGCCCAGCAATCGCAGCATTTGGCCATCGTGCGCTCGATGCAAACCAAGGAAGGTGATCATGGACGGGCCACGGCCCACTTGCACACCGGCTACCTGCCGCAGGCCTCAATTCGTTTTCCATCGCTCGGAGCTTTGGTGTCGAATGAACTCGCTGACGCCCAGGCCGACCTGCCAGGCTTTGTCAGCGTCGGTTCGCAAGGCGCTTTCACACAACCATCGGTCGCCGCCGGCTTTTTGGGTCCGCGTCATGCGCCGCTTGTTGTTGCCAGCGATGGCATCGGCCGCCGTGGCGGCGGTGAAGGCGGAACACTGCGCGTTGAAGATCTGACGTCGCCTTCCATTTCGGAGGGCCGCTGGCAGGAGCGACTGAACTTGCTGCATGAAATGGAACAGCCATTTCTTGCCAGCCGCCCCGGTCCGGGAACGGCCAGTCACATTACGGCCTACGATCGGGCAGCCCGGCTCCGTAGCCCAGCGGCGATGCGCGCCTTCGACCTGACGGAAGAATCCGAGGCAATGCGTGATCGATACGGCCGCGGCACATTCGGCCAAGGCTGTCTGTTGGCTCGCCGGTTGGTGGAACGCGGCGTGCCCTTTGTTGAGGTCACGCTCGGAGGATGGGACACGCACAATAATAACTTTGACCAGGTTCGTTCGCTGTGTGGCTCGCTTGACCCGGCCTGGGCAACACTTCTGGCGGATTTGTCTGATCGTAGATTGCTCGACAGCACGCTGGTTGTCTGGATGGGCGAATTTGGCCGCACGCCGGGGATCAACCCGCGCAGCGGCCGCGATCACTATCCAGTCGCTTGGAGCATGGTTTTGGGCGGCGGTGGGATTCGCGGCGGGCAGGTCATCGGGCGAACCAGCGCGAGCGGAATGGCCGTCGAAGATCGACCCGTCCATGTGCCCGATCTGATGGCGACCATTTGCGTGGCGCTGGGCCTCGACCCTCGCAAGCAAAACGTCTCCAACGTCGCGAGACCTATTCGGCTGGCTGATCCAGCCGGCGAGCCGGTCAAAGAGGTCTTGGCATGAGAATTTTCGTTGCAACCGCGCTATTGGCTGGTGCCGTTTCTTGCATCGCTCATGCTCAAACGCCTGGCACATTGCCAGTCGTCACGTTGCCTGCTCCCGGCGAGTCAATTCGAATTGAGCTGGACATCCTGGTCGATGAGCGTCCGCCGATTGCGGCTTGGGTTCAGTTTCTCGATCGCTTCTTCGATTTTTTTGACCGAGATAGCGATGGCTCTCTTACTCAGATGGAATGCAGCCGTTTGGTGGCACTTCCCTTGCCAGATCAAAAGCAGCTTAAGTTCGACTTTCCCAGCCTGGATCGTGACGGCAATGGCCGCGCTGACCGGTCGGAATTGAAGACCTATTGCAGCGAGCGGGGCTATACACCGGTTGTGATCAGAGTGGAACGACCATCAGCCGACGATTTGCGGTTATCCGAAGTTTTCCGGCAGTGGCTCGATGAAGATCACGACGGAACTTTCACGGCAGCGGAGCTGCGTCGCATTGCTCAATCGATGAGCCGCTACGATCTCGATGAAAATGGCGCCTTGGCTTTGGAAGAACTGCTGAGCAGCACAGCCGAAACTCTCGCCCTGGTTAAGTCGCCGCCAAGCGTAACGACCGAGGCGAGCGGACGCGGGGCGCGAGTGCGCGTCAAACTCGACGCGCCAAGTTCATTGACCACAGTCAGTGAAGGCGCGAATCTCCTCAACGCGGTTGGCGGCGCTTCCGCGAATAGCGTTCGCTACCGCGGACCTCAAAACGCCTGGATGCTCGCGATCGAAACGCAACGGAGGCTTCCCAATGTGAAGTCGGCCAGCGATTTTTTGATGGCTCAATTTCAGACCGTGCTCGGCAATCGAACGGAATTGACGCTCCATGAAATCACACAGGAATCTGGGTTGACTGGCCTTGCCGAGCTGGCGCCAATTGCCGATCACAATGGCGACGAGCGTCTCAGCCTCGCCGAGCTGCAGTCCTATAGCAACCTCGTCGCCGCGGCATTGCGGTCCCAAATCTGGATCACTTTCGCCGATCGAACCTCTAATCCTTTTGGTCTTCTCGATGCTGATGCAGATGGCCGTCTTAGTTTTGTCGAGCTTGCTCATGCCGAAGAAGTTGTTGGCACTGCGGCTGAGTCAAAGTCGCTACCACAACAATTCCAAATTACGTTTGCTGCAGCGCCAATTCGCTCCTGGGGAGGGATGATGATTCCCACCGCGACGAAACGACTCCAAACGGCGACGAAGGGACCCAAGTTGGGTCCCCGGTGGTTTCAAGCTCTTGATCGCAATGAGGACGGAATTATCTCTCCTCGCGAATTCCTTGGCCCGCCGGAGGCGTTCCGAACGTTGGACGGCGACGGCGATGGAATGATCACTCTTTCCGAAGCGGCCGGCTCCACAGCGCGCTGAAACTACGATCGCCTAGGGCAACTCAATGCGACAGCATCCGAGTTCGATCCGGTTGGGCGTTTTGCCGCTCGGTTTGGCAACGAAAATCTTGGGATTGAGAGAATAAACGACGAACCTTCCCTGCTTGTCGGCAACCACGAATCCAGATTGTCTGAGCACGCCTAAATGATGCGAGGCGTTGGCGATTTCCAGCTCAAGGGAGTCTGCGATCTCACTAACATTTCGTGCTCCGCTGCGCAGACATTGGACAATTCGGAGCCGCTCCGGATCGGCAATCGCTTTGAGGAGCTGCGCGCAGCGACCCGATTCGAGAACGTCGTCCATATTTCACGCACGAGTAGTGGGTCGGAACACCCACCCAAGAGACAAGACCCAAGCGAATTCATCGTACCATTGATTGAATTTCGAGCCTAGCGCGCAAAACTCGCCAATGACTGTCCGCTACGCCTGGGCCGCGAGCGGCAATTTCGGTGGGCGAATCGGCTGTCCCGGGCGGAAGCACTGCGAGTGCCGCTCAGTCATCACGAGATTCATCACCCCCGCCACCTCTTTCAAGGCATTGGAAACATGTGTCTCCAGCAGTGACGGTTCTGCAGCCACACGTGCGTTCAGAATCAGGTGAGCCTTGGGAACGCGTTGGCGGGAAGGAAGCGAGAGCTCCGGCGCGGCATGGCTGGCGATGAGGTTGGCCACACCGAAGGCGCCTTCCCATTGGCCAATTACCTTAAGGTGCGCCGTTTCAAGGCCCGCAAGGCCGAATGACTCGCGCAACCGAGTCACGATGCCCAGCAGAAGTTGATCGAGATCGAACGGTGACCGTCCCTCTACCAAAAGACCCGTATTGAGCCAGCCAAGGTCCGCTTCGCCCGCTGCGTATTGCTCGTAGTCCAGCGCAAGTATGCGATTGCCGAACTCGCCGCGCTGGTCCAGAAATTCAAGGAATTCGTCGAATCCCTGCCCGGTCTTGGCGGAAGCTCTCAGTACCGGCATGTCGGGATACTGATTTCGAATCAGCCGCTCCAGTTCATCGACGTGAGATGCCTCAAGCTGATCGATTCGATTGATCGCTACAAAATCCGCTTCCTCAAGTTGCTGCCGAAAGATGTATTCGGCCTGTGGAGAGAAACCTCCGCCACGTCCGCGAACGTCATCGCTCCCGCGCAGAATCTTGGTCCCGTGACTCGGCTTTAAGAGCACAACATAGGGCGCCACGTCGAAATGTTTGGTAAATAATCTCTTGAGCGGCCGAATGACCGTGGCGACCATGTCGGTGCAACTTCCCACGGGCTCGACAAGCACCACTTCCGGCGGAACGAGGGCTCCAGTACGCTCAACGGCCGATGTGAGATCGTCTAGATTGCCGCAAAAACAAGCGCCCGGAATTTCCCCGACATTGAATCCCAGCGAGCGGAAAGTATGGGTATCGACAAGCTCGCTGGCATGATCGTTCGTGATAATCGCCACGCGCTGCCCGCGCCCGTGGTACGTGCGGGCTAAGCGCGCAATGGCAGTCGTTTTGCCTGCGCCGAGAAACCCGCCGATCATGATGAAGCGAACCGGTTGCATGACTAGAACGCACTTTGCTTTCGAGTGGGAGGCGGGCGCCAAAGGGAGCCGGAATTCAGCTGCCGGTCAGCGCCAATTGTCTGTGCGACACGCACCTAGCAGTTGCAGCAGCCTTTCGCCATGGGCAGTGACGACGATGCATTGCTTGCCCAAAATGCAAATTGATCCGCGGCCGGCCCCGATCGAATTCGCTCAGCCGTAGCGGCAGTAACCGCGACGCTCTGGCCACGTGGATAGATGGTTCCCTGCTCGTCGCGGACGTGTGCGAAAGGTCCCCGATAGAGCACGAGTTGGTCGGCACATCCGTTCTCGTGTGTGGGGCGGTAACCTATCAGCAGGCAATGCCGCAAATCGATCCCGGCCTGGCTGATGCAATTCACGTCACTCAGCGTTTCGTAGAAGAGGTTCTCAAATCCTGCGTTTCGTAGCGTCTTTTGAAGCTCGTGCTCGACCGGCACGTGGCGGACCAGGGATGCCAGGCCAGGCAGCTTCGGCTCGCCTGGAAACGGCTTGTCGCCTACCAGACCGTGGACTACTAGTTTTCCGCCGGGACGAAGAATGCGTTTAACTTCGTCCAGCAACTTCGTTTGGCGCGCGGCATCGAGCGGAACATTGAATGTCCCTTCCAATCGCACTTCATCGACACTGGCGTCGAGGCAAAAGATTCGATTGGGCAGTGGATCGGTCAGTCGATGAATCCAAATGGATTGTGCGGTCGACTTGGGTTTGGGTTGCGGAACGTCATCAAATCCAGAGTGATCGATGTCGCCTTCCAATACATAGAGTTCCCATAAGACGCCGTCAGGGTCGGTTACCCAGAACTTGGTTTGCCGCGCATAGCAACACTCGACCCCTTCTTGCCGCTGCGTGGCAATGCCAGCGGATTCGAGCCTGCGCTGCAACTCGACCAATTCGGCCGACGAGCTTAGGCGCAAGCCGACGTGGCTGAGAGCACCTCCCGGTGGGCGCGCGGACGCATAGAGCAATCGGGCCCTGAGCATTTGCTCGCAGCAGTATCGCGCGTCGATTGCACGCTCGGCGTTGTTCACGACCTGTTGGCAACTCTCCGCAAGGACCACTGCACCGTGGCCGAGATCGCTGCCGCTGTTGAGCGGACGGGGCCGACGACTTGTCACTGGTTAAAGGACGGGCTTGTTACTGCGAGCCGTGTTGAAGGCGAAGGGGGACCGAAGCAGGTTGCTCATCGCCCCCGCCAATCTGGCGAGGCTCGTCGAAATGGATTCGGCGGCACAATTCCCGAGAGACTTCAGGGCTGATCGTCCAAGTTGGCTATTCGTATTCGAACAAAAGTGGAACCTATTCGGATTGGTACTTAGAAACCGATTTGTGTGACGAGGAAAATCCCAATTGCGATGACGCAGCCAATACTAATCCGCGTCGAGCACCCGTTCGCATATTTACCTGCGCGGTATCGTCGCGACATTGAACCGCTGCTCATCTGCCCCCAATGGCGCTTTCAGCAGCGAACTAATGGCTCGATCGAAGGCAACTGCCAGCCACATAGCTTCATGTCGACCGAGGGCGACGAGTTGCAAATCCCGGCCGGGAGTGCGGACCGAGTTGCTTTCGCCCTTCGTGCGCGAGGCCAAGTAGTTGATATCGTCCGTCCTCGCCCGCCTCGCCATTGCGACCAGGATGTCTGTATTCAATGGGTCCGTTCGTGCCGGCGAATGTGGCCGCAAATAGCAACGGCAGTGCTAAGGCGTCCGAGCGCGTTGATTGAGATCGAGTCGACTCGCGACCGTATTGATGCCATCGGCACCATTTGCCGAATGCTTCCTCGTGCCAAAATCTTGGTCCCGGTATTGCGGCGCGCGGAAATGAAGCAAGTGAAGGTGGATCTACAGGAGTACGTAGCTGGGAATATCGCTGCTGTGTCCGGAGGCAATTGGCAAAGTGAGTGCCGCGTCGTTTGTTGCACTTTTCGCGCATGGGAAACCAGCAACTCCGCCGACTGGGACCTCGTGCTTGTCTACGATGCGATCGAGTGCCTCGTGAAGACGGCCCAGCAGTGCCTCCTCGACTACATTGAAAAAGGCCGGTTCGGGCTGGTGCGCGACTTCGATGCTCTCGATCTGCGGTCAAAACTGACGTTGGAAACTGGATTCGGTTCGTTGGTACGCCCCTCGGGCTCTTCTTTTCGGCAAGCCCAAGTGGCGTTTGCGAGTCCGCCACTGCTGCAAATCAGATCCCGCTCAAGTCTTGAGCGTAAGCGACAAATCTGGACCGATCAGCGGCGCAATGATTTCATCGCAGCGATCGCGAACAGCTTTGCGCGCCGGCTGAATGGACCTCTATGGGACAGCGGGCTGTTTCTTGACATGGACGAGCCGTGCAGCCGCTGGCAAACCCCTCCCAACGTCGTCTTGGTCGTTGAAAACGAGCACCACGCGGTCCTCCTCGCGAATCTCCTGCCGAATTGGCGGCTCGAAGGCCGCACGCCGGACGTTGGCCGCCGCCAGCCTGCTGAATCAGGTTGGCGCGAATGCGTGATTCTTACCGCTTCCGCTGTTCGCCAGCGCGGTCCGCTCCATCACGAAATAGTGATCAACGCCGTGGGAGGAGATCGCCCCTGCTTCCAGCTCCAACAGCGACCGGCGGGCAGGATCGAGAGTGCAGGCACGCTGGTCGTCGACTTTGCCGACGACGGCGATGCAATTGCCTGCCGGCAGACTCAAGCCCGCTTGAACCAGTATTGCCAACTTGGATGGCTCGCAATCGAACAACCTGAATGGCTTCGCGAACCTAGCGACGAGCCGGATATTGACCACCCCAATGATCACCTGAGCCGCGTTCATCAGCGGCGCCGTCGTACACCTCGCGCCGGAGCAATTCCGGCAGACTGATCGCTCGGCCCTTTCACCCTGAAAACCAAAGGCCCCGAACGGGGAACAGCACAGAAAGGAGTTGCCTATGTCAATTTCGTCTGGCCGGCGGCGGACGCATGGTTCCGCCGGCGCTCATGCCCGCCAGATACCCGCACTTGCCCACGAGGGCACGTGTGAGGACTATCTGCGCCGTCATGAGATGGACGCCAGCAAAGCAGCCCGATCTAGCAGTCGCGACCGCGAAACATTCGCGCGAAAACTGCTCGAACGGACAGCCGATCCCCGAAACGTACGTCTCGCCATAGAGCACGTCATCCGATACGGCGGCCCAGCCGTCGGTAAGGACGGCGTGCAACTCACCGATCTCAATAACTGGGACCGATGGGAGCTGGCCCGAGTCATCAGCGACAGCTTCACTGATCTCTCGTATTCCACTGGCCCGGAACGGACAAAGGAAATCCCGAAGACGTCCGGCCAAGGAACGAGACCGATCACGATTCAGTCGCAAATCGACCGGGCTGCCGAACGGGCCGTCCTGCAGGCAGTGCAACCATTCGTGGACCCGATGCTCACTGATGCCTGCATGGGATACCGCGCCCCAGGTTACAGCCGGGAGGCAACGCTCGCCGTGGCCTTCACCCGGATGCGACGGGAATCGCGGTACATCATGCTCGCCGAGGACATCAAAGACGCCTTCGGCAGCCTGCCGCTGCAACGGCTCTGGGACGCCCTACGATCCATGCTGGGCGACACGCCAATCGTCCGGCTGATCAGGAGAATGGCCGGTAGACCACAGCGCAGAGGAATCCGGCAAGGAGGATCGCTCTCCTCGCTGCTTCTCAACGCCTACCTGCACCGCACTCTGGATCAGTGGTGGCTGGAGCGACACCCAGAAGCGCCCTTGATCCGGGTAGCCGATGACCTGCTTTTGCAGTTCGCGGACTCCACCGGGATCATGGACGCCGTCAGTGACCTGCGAAATCGCCTGCGAGGATGCGGTCTGGCCACCAAAGGCTACCTGCCGACAGACTTACGGTCTGGGCAGGCAGTCGAGTGGCTAGGCTACCGGATCTCGCTCGCAGGAGACCTAGCGGTCTGCCGAGTAGCGGAAAGGGCATGGAGCAGCCTGAGAGACGGGCTGTGGCTTACCCTGGATGAACCAGACTCCATCCTGCTAGCACGGAATTCTGTGCTGCAGTGGCTAGCCCAACTTGGTCCGATCTCGGCTATGGAAATGGACATGGCCGTCACACCCAGGCTGATGGAGATGGTCTCCGCTCTTGGGCTGTGTGAGAGCCTGGACAGGCAGGATGTCTGGGAATGGCACCATCAGGCTGAACGCAGGTGGCGCTGGACGTGGCGTGATACGTACGTGCGTGTTTGTAGGGGATTGGCTGCTGGCTCCGCCCAGCAGCACCGCGTCGCTCCGGCGACGCAAAGTACTATGCCGATTACACTTCGGCGCGAGGTTCTGCTCTATACGGATGGCTCCGTCCTCCGGCGCTCTCGCGCCGGAGGATGGGCCTTTCTTTTTGTCGATGCCCTGACGGAGATGCGGTGGTATTGGGGATCAGACTCACATCCGCGCACCACCAATAATCGGATGGAGCTGACGGCGGTTCTCCGCGGCTTGTCAACGCTTAATGAGCCGACTCGTGTCCGAATCGTGACCGACAGCCGCTATGTGTTTGACGGCATCAAGGAGTGGATTCCACTCTGGCGAGAGGGGGATCGGCGGGCACTGAAGCGGCGCCGCAATCGGAGGCTCTGGGAGCGGGTTGCCCGGTTAGTTTTCCATCACGATGTAACTTGCGAATGGACACGTTCCCATCAGGGGCGCGTCGAAAACGAGTTTGTTGATCAAATGGCACGGCACGCCGCCCTCAACCAATTGGTGACCTCACCGACTGGCGTCTAAAAAGTCACCCGTCGTCACTGTCCGACGTGGGTTCTATGGAACATCAAATCGACAATGCGATGGCAGGTCTGTACGCAGACGGCGCATGCAACCTCCACGTCATACGGGGACCGGTGGCCGGGCGGGCGGCAACCACTTGCGACATCCCAGTTATCAGCACCGACATGTATCCGACTCTCTTGGCGCTTGCCGGATTGCCGCTTCGCCCACAGCAGCACTTGGACGGCATCAACATGGCCATGTTACTCAATGGCGGTCCAGCGCCCCTTTCACGGGATTTCTACTGGCACTATCCGCATTACCACGGCTCAACTTGGGTGCCAGGCAGCGCCGTCCGCGATGGAGACTGGAAGCTGATCGAGTTCTTTGAGGAGGGAGCCGTCGAGCTTTACAATATCGCGGACGACGTCGGCGAGCGCCACAATCTCGCGACTCAGAACCCCGGCAAGGTACGCATGCTGCAATCAAACCTCGTTGCCTGGCGGACTGGCACGGGTGCATTGATGCCAAAGCCGAATACCACGGCCGTAGCGGACATCGATAAGTCGCCGAAAAAACTAAAGAAAAAGCGACCTTAAAAAAACTAGCAGCAGATTTGGAATCTGCTGACAAGGATGGGCAGGGAAGGCCATCAGCTAAGGGTTGTTTGACGCCGCCGGGTGATTGGGTGGAAGGAACGCCGGATTGAAGCGTCCGGGCTCCTTGAAGCCGCCGAGGTTCGGTTGCATGGGGCCATAGTAGGGATAACTTTCAAAGATGTCGCCGAAACCTGTCACGCGCGGATCGGCCTGGGCCTTCAAAAGGGCAAACAACTGCGAACGAAGTTGATCGCGGATTACCGCATGGATCGGATTGTCTGCCAGGTTGTGCAGGCAGTTGGGATCATCATGGATGTCGTAGAGTTCTTCCGCCGATCGCTTGGCGTAGGTGATTTGATAGAGCGGCTGGATCGCAGTTGGGTGCTGATTTGCCAAAATGAACTCCTTGGTAGGGTTGCGCATCTTGGTGTGACAAAAGTAACCAGGCGGGTCTCCCATGGGCCAACGGTCGGGTTTGAAGTTGTGGATGTAAAGGTGCCGCTTCGTGCGGATGGCCCGCGAGGGATAACCGACGTTGTCTGGACGCGCATGGTTATGCCGTTCTTTGCCGAGCGCCACCCACTCCCGCTGCGGATCGACCCAGCCCGACGCGCCGGAGGTCAGGAGGTCCAGCAGGCTGCTGCCGGTCATCCCCGGCAACGGCTGAAGTCCGGCTGACTCTAGAAACGTCGGAGCGAGATCAATGAAACTCACGAGATCGTTGACCACGCGACCCTTCGGAATGCGCGCCGGCCACTGAATCGCTAGAGGAACACGCGTACCCGCTTCGTAGAGAGTGGCCTTGGCACGAGGAAAGGGCATGCCGTTGTCGGCCGTGACCACTACCAGAGTGCTCTCCAGTTCACCGCGTCGCTCCAACTGCCGAAGGATCTGATCCAGATGTCGGTCGAACCATTCGATTTCCAGTTGGTAGTCGAGCAAATCACTGCGGACGACGTCATTGTCTGGGTAAAAGGGGGGCACGACGACGCTCTCCGGTCGTTTGCCGGAGCGGAGACCTGACCCTTCTTCATAATCGCGGTGCGGTTCGCTGCACCCGAACCAGAAACAGAAGGGAGCGCCAGGCGGGCGGGTCTCCAAAAACTCGATGAAGTTGGCCGTGTAATCGCATGGGCTGATCTGGCTGGTGGGCGGCTGCAATCGACGTCGGTTGAATTCTTTGCCCGCCGGATTCTGATTCCTGCCCGCGTCCGTCCAGTTCCCCGGCCCCCACGGTTTGCCGGTGTAGCCGACGTGGTAGCCAGTGTGCTGCAAAAGCTCGGTGTAGACCTGAAACTTATCGGGGAACATACTCGCCTGTGTTCCCGCCTCCTCCAATTGCCAAATGTTGCGGCCAGTCAGCAGGGATGCGCGCGAGGGGCTGCACTGCGAGGCCGGGCAAAACGCGTGAGCAAACAAGACGCCAGCGCGGGCCACTCGATCGAATGCCGGCGTTCGGACCGACTGATCGCCGTAGGCCCCGGCATGCGGCCACGACCAGTCGTCCGCGATCGCCAGTAGAATGCTCGGGCGGCTGCGTTTCACCAATTCTTCCTCGCCCACTAGCGGCGCCGACAGATAGGCAAAGAAAAGGCAGAACAGCCAGACGACCGGCAGGGTCGATGTTTTCATTTTCAGCATGATGTGTCGCCCGTTCCAATGCAGCGTTCCCCGTCCGACCAACATTTCGCCGATCGTGTGTTCCTTGGCGTAAATCCACAGCTTCAGAGCTGACTTAGCTTTGACCAGTTCCACATTGGACAATTCTGCGATGACCCCGTGCTTGCGTTTCTTTTTCCGAACCATAGGCCCATCCCTCCTGCTGCTGAACACGGATATGTCAACGCATGCAGAACCGCACTAGCGTGATTAGGCTAGTAGCCGCACTGCCTCTCTCACCGATGCGATCAACCATTCTAGGGCTAGCCGCATGCCTGCCAAACCAAAAAGGAAAAGGCCCAAGCTCCAAACCGGTTCCCTTGCAGGCGACACTAAGGCTCAGAGAATGGTGGACCGCCTCAGACAGCAGCATGCCCTGGGCGAAGCAGCCCTACGAGCCGAGAAGGAAGGGAAATCAATCGCTGATTTCGCTGCTGAGCATCCATACTCCGAGCATACGATTCGAAAGCTCAAGGCGTTTGCTCGCCATTATTCGCAAGCTGACGTCGACGAGCTTTGCTGCAGCCGCCGCAGCCGGGACCAGTTACCCCTTCATTGGGGATATGTGTCGGTGTTGCTGGCTATCGAGGGCAAACATGGCGTTCAAACCCGCAAGCGATTTCAAAGGCTTGCGCTGCGCGAGGGCTGGACCGTTCCGAGACTCTATCGCGAGGTTCGTCAGCGTCTGGGCGACTCCGGACACGGGCGACCCATGACGGAGCCTCAGGACGTTGAAGATGGGCTCCGCATGTTAGCGGAGAGCTTGGAACTCTTGCTGCGACGGTGCGGCAAGGTCAAGGACCTCGCCAAGACAAACAGCGACAGATCTGGTTACGACAAATGTCGTCGCTTGGTGAAGTCCCTAGTCGCTGCGCTCGAGATTCTCGCCACAGCGTAATTCTGTCGCCGTAGGACTCTGCAAACCAGATTCGCCGAATCCGCCTCAGGGCGAGGCTGTGCGCGACGACCGACTCTTGGCCATCCGTGACCTTGCACGGCTGCAGCTAAAACCATACGCTATAGACAATGGTACTTAGAAACCATACTCCCGAGTGTTGGTCTTTTTAGCCTGCGACGCAAATCGCCAGAACTGGAGCCCAGGAAGTCATGTTGTTGCCACTGGACCAATTGAGTCAGGGCCTCTCGCATTCCGAGCGCGACGTCCGCGATGCGGTAGCAGTCCTGTTTTCGAAGTCGATGTGCAATGATCCAGTCGCGATGATGCAGGTCATCCAATGCATTGAGGAGCTTGGCTGGGAAGGCGCTTTTTCTAAATACCACTTTCTGCCAGGTCTGTTACAGACCGAGTCAACCGTTGATTGGTCGATCAGTCGGCTCGAAAGTTCGCAGCCGTTCAGCTCAGAGGCCGTAGCCAATGGATGCGCTTATCTCGCGTCAAGCCTCGCCCGTAGCGATCCGGGATTGCTTGCCGAGCGCCGTTCCTTGCTTGCTTCGATTCCGTCGTTCGATCAGGCCCGCTTGGACGTCATTGATAGACGCATCGAGTTGGCGTTGTTGCCGTCAAGTGAATTATGGCGACGCCTCGAATCGATATGCCGGGACGGTGATCCGGAAACCAACGATCCACAGGAGGATTCACTCCATATTTGCGACATTGTTCGCGCTCTGTCACGGCACGGGGATCGGCGTGAAGACCTGGTTCTGGCCATGCTCTCCGACGATGGCGACGAATTCTGGCCACCGGGGCTCGGCGTCCAGCTTGCCGGCGAATTTCGGCTTCAGGCGGCTATTCCGCAACTCGTGGCAATGCTCAACGACGACGACGTGTGGGTG
>Ga0137431_1000460_pt1 | contig 14925 bp, 3 predicted proteins | sample EasRivERMZT800_2_FD_104646 | JGI IMG/M metagenome (GOLD analysis project Ga0137431, IMG submission 104646) | Soil microbial communities from meander-bound floodplain in the East River, Colorado, USA - East River MetaG ERMZT800_2 | ecosystem: Environmental > Terrestrial > Soil > Floodplain ... | reverse complement strand
TTCATCGACCCGCCGCTGGTCGGCAAGCGCGCGGCCATCAGGGTCAAGCTCGTCGACCTCGACCGCTTCCCGCAACTCAATGGGCAGGTGCGCTGGGTCGGCCCGCCCAGTACCTACCCCGATGCGCTGACACCCTTCGGCGAGTTCATCGCATCGCAACTTCAATGCGAACCCTACTACGCCGACTGGGGCCACGCGGAGTACATGCACGTCTTCGGCAGCGCCATCGTGCCGAACTCGACCTACGAAGTCCAAATCGTGGCCGAAAGCTGCACGCCACCGCTGCTCGATGAATCCAAGTTCTCGCCGCCGGTAACGATCGTCACTCGGGAATGGGGCGACGTGTTCGAGCCCTACGACGGTCCGTCGCAGCCGAACTTCAGCGACATCACCCGTTTGGTCGACGCCTTCCGGCAAGCCGAAGGCGCGATCGTGAAACCCCGCGCCCAGCTCCAGCCGCAAGTGTTGAACCCCGCCGGCAACGTCACCTTCGCCGACATTTCCGCCGGCGTCGACGGTTTTCGGGGGTTTGTGTATCCGTACACGGTTGCGGCATGTCCGTAGAAGAGGGTTTTAACAGGAGGAACGGAGAGAACGGAGGCGGAAGGACGAAGACATGGCCACGCAAGCGTGGACCATGCCACGCACCCCCTTCACCGTCGCCGCGTGTCCGTAGTAAGAGAGCCACAAAGCCGCGCGGCAAGCCGGTTCACCGGGCCACGGAGCCGCGAAGGCGAAGAATTGAACAGGAGAAAGCAAGGGAACGGGTGCATGAACCGAGTGCGTCCCTCTGCTCATTTCAGGAGAACCTCAACGAGGGTCTTTTTCGCCTTGTCGACGGGCACCTGAAACAAGATGTTGCCTTCGGCGTCTCGATCGACGGTGGGGAGAAGCCGGTTGTTGACGTAGACCCACGGTTGGCGGTCCTTTGTGCCGGAAATCACGAAGGTGGGTTCGCGCTGGTCTTGGGGATGAGCGGGCAGGGTAAAGCGCACGGTGCCGTCTGTCGGCTGGAGCCGATAGGCACCGGAGCCGCGATCGAAACCGCCCGCGGCCAACGCCGCGACACCGGACGCCATGGGCGCGATGGCACCCACGGTCGGCTCGATCCGGGGCGGATCGACAAACCAGCGAGCGAGTGCCTTGGCATCGTCCCGCGATAAACCGCCGTTGCCGCCCACCACCAACATGGCCGCGCAATGAAATGGATTCGTCGGTGGGTCATTCGGCGTAGCGAGCAGGGAGATCGTCTTGCCGCCAGCACCTAACCGCTCGGAGGTTATCACTGAGTCGCCGAGCCCGTGGAGCGCAAAAAGCAGGGAGGCTCGCGCCGTGGAAAGTGTGATCAGGCCGAACGGCAGATCCGATGAAAGGCTCGCATTGTCGGACGGAGTTCCGTTGGTGCCTGGAAACACCTCGGCCGGATTCTCCGAACCATCGGCAACATGCACGGCCAGCGAGGGGCGGCTGGGACGATCTGAACCATCGATGCCGCGCGGCATACCTACGGACATCGTGACGAAGACGTGGCCCGTGGGATAGATCGTGTACCGGCGCTGATCAACGTCCGATTCGCCCGGCTTCGCCGTGGAGCCGTTGGCGGACTGAGCGCGTGTCTCGATGACGGCGCGGAGGGCGTTGGCTTCAATGAGCGCGCTGGTGATGGAAAGGGACGACCGGAGGCGGTGGCCAGACGAAGCCGGCGATTTTCCCTTCGACCATTGAACGGTGGGGCCCAGCGTCGTGCCGCTGACCAGATTGTGGAGGCGCTGCGGGTCGCCGGTCAGATTGTACCAGGCTACGATTTGTCCGTGGGCGAAGGTCAACTCGAAGCGGTCAATCGAACCGACGATCCATCGCCGGCCGGTGCGCTCCACGTACAACGAACCCGCTGAACCGCTTGACGGAGCCAGCATCGTCTCGCGGTCGGCGGTGAGCACCATGTCATTCAGGATCACTTCCGTCGGGTCAGTCGAATCGGGCAGGCTCAGGCGAAGCTCGCGGATGTCGTCGAGCGGGAGGTGTTCGCTCAGCTCGGCCAGGTCGAGACGAATCGGATTCGGGCCTTTGGCCAGCCGGATGGTGGTGCTCCTGGTGCGGGCCTCCCTCGGTTCATCGGCGGACACGGTGAGCTCGAGGCGCAAGCCGTCTTGGGGCGACTCGACGTCGAACATCAGCAAGTCGTACTCGCGCCAGTCTCGTTTCAGGTGCCACTTCGTGGCCCGGTCATCGCCAATGCAAAGGGAGTCGGCGGGCAGGCCGGAACGAAACACCAATCGCCGGCCGAGCTCTTCGGTGCCTCGGGAAGGTTCCTTGATCGACCAACGGGCGCCGCCGGAAACGTTCTCAACATGAAACAACTCGAGCTGGGCGTCGTCTTCGAAATCGGCGATGACGGCGAAGCGTCCGGCCCGCAGCTCGGGGTGCCTTTGGACGAGCCGATCGATGCGCGTCGGCGCGGCGTTATCCGTTCGACCTCCGCTCGGCGTTTGACATGCCGTCGAGACCACCAGAATTGCCGCGCCTAAGAAGAGAATGCCATCTTCTATGTGCCTTTGGCCAACCAATTGTCGAAACATAAGCGGGCACGGTACCAAGTCCTCGGTTGGGAGGCCACACTTTTCGAAGATGATTTCTGTTGATGAATGCATGGCCACGCGAGCGTGAACCATGCCACGCCCCCATGGTCAATACCATCATCGGCGGGTGCGTCGTGCGCATCGCGCGGTCCAGAATCGCGCCGCCCGGCGGCAGCGGTTATGAATCGTACTTGGGCACTCTGAGCCTTTTTGTGCCGGAGCGGGACACGTTGCCGAGGGCATCCTCGAAGCGGGTCATGATCTCCACTTCCTTCCCGGCGGTGGCTTTGTCCGCCCATATCAATTGGAGGACGTATCCTTCGCCCAACAGGCCCGGTTTCTGGATCGTGGAGATCTGCTCGCTGGGATAGTGCCAGTCACTGATGAGCGTCCGCTTCATCTCGCCTACTTCGTGGTCGATGCGATACATTTCGACGTGAAACGTGCCCTTGGCGAGGACGCCCTTGCCGGTGCCCGGATCGAGGAAAACGCGATACCAAAGACCCTCAGGATCGCGATCGCCGTGAACGTCACAATTGAGCCACGGGCGCTGGTCGTAAAGACAGGCAACCTTTCGAATGGCCACCTTGCGGCCTTCGTTTCGGGCTTTGGCAGCACGATCGGCACGTGACTCCGATTTCGTGCGACCGCCCGAATGACAGCCGGCGACCACGACGAGGAAAGCCAACGCCATGATCCAGCCGCGGCTGATCACGCGGCCGAGCAACGATTGAAACCATCTTTGCCTCATCATCTTTCGTATCCAAGCTCAGGGATTCGGACCCATCAAGGAGGCGTCGGACGAGGAATCGGTGCTCACTACCCTGGGGCCGTACACCCGCCCTCGGCCCGCCGTGCTCGTGGGGGTGGCCACTGGCGCCGTTGGTCCATAGGTCTTGGGCTTTGGTCCGTACATGTCCCGGTCAGGTGGCGCCGACGGTTGGCCCGGAGCGGACGGCGAGGGAGCGCCCATGGGTGTGCCGCTTGGTGCCGGCGGCCTGGGGCCCAAGCCGGCCTCTTCCGGCGTAATGCGCAGTTTTTCCATCAAGGGGCTTTGCAGAATGGACTTCGGCAGGCCGTATTTGTCGCGCTGGGTGAGCGACATGTTCAGCACGTCTTCATCAGTCCGCAGGATGTCCACCGTAAGCACCAGCATTAACTCGGTGCGGCTGCGCGAAACGCCCGTTGAGCGGAACAGCACACCCAGGATCGGAAGGTCGCCGATGATCGGCACCTTGTTTTCTCCGGCCGATTCGCGGGTTTGAATGAGTCCGCCGATAATGACCGTCTCGCCGTCGCGCACCGTCACGTTGGTGGTCACTTCGCGGGTGTTGAACACGGGAGACGACACGCCTTCGGTCAACTGAACGTTCTCACCGCTGATGTTGGAAATCTCCTGCTTGAGGGCGATCGTCACGTACCCTTCCGGGCTGATTTGCGGCGTGGCGGTCAGAACGATGCCCACGTCCTCGCGCCCAATAACCGACTGGGTCTGGCCGGTGTCGTTGAGTTGCGTGCTCTCGACGATGGGCACCTGGTCGGCAATGGTGATGTTGGCTTCCTCGCCGTTACGGACCATCAGGATGGGCCGCGACAACACCTCCAGGCGGTCGTTCAATTGCAACGCGTGGAAGAGGAAGCTGAGATCTTCACCGCTGAGCGTGAAGTTGAAGCCCTGGCCGGAGCCGATGGCGCTCACGCTGGTGCCGATCGTCCAGTCGAAGCCGCTGCCCTCGATGACGCCGTTGGGCCCCGTCGTGGCGCTGTCGGAGAAGTTGAGCTCCTGTCCGGCGATCTCGACGCCAAGCTCGACGTCATCACGGAGACTGACTTCTGCGATGGTCACGGCGATCATCACTTGCGGCTCGGGTCGATCCAGGTCGTTGACCATCCGCATGGTCCGCTCATACGCACGCCGGCTCGTGCCCAGGACCAGGCTGCTGCTGCCCGACTCTTCGTCGCCGATGGCCTCGACCGATACCTGCCGCTCCATGCGGCGCATGCGGGATTCCTCATCTTCGCCCTCGCCGACCACCGCGAGCTCTTGATCGATGAACCCTTTGACCGCGGTAGCCAGGTCGGTGGCGGGTCGATACTTGGCTTGCACCACCTCGACGACGCGATCCTCGGCCTCTTGGGAATCGAGATAGGTCACCAAGTCTTCGACCATGCGCAGATAGACGGGCGAGCCGGCGACAATCAGGGTGTTGGTGCGCGGATCGGCGGTAAAGCGCAATTCCTGGCCGACGGTGGCGAGGTCGAGGTCTTTCACCTTGTCACCGAAGACCAACTGGCTCTGAGTCTCCCCTTCCGCCCCGGCCGCGCCGCCTTCGGTTTGAAACAATTCTTTAAGGCGGTCCACCATGGTCTCCGCGTCACTGTTCACCAGATTGAACAGGCGGATTTCCGAGGTCACGGGACGTATGCGGTCAAAGTCGCGGATCATGGCTTCCAACATGGCCATGCTGTCCGCGGGGGCCATGACCATCAGCGAGTTCGTGCGAGGATCGGGCTTGATTTGGATATCCTGGCGCAAGAGTTTACGCAGGACTTCTCGTCCGCGCTCGTCTGTTTCCAGGAAGGAAACGATCACCGCGCGCTCGTCATCGCCGCCGGCGTCTTCGCCGATGATGGTTTCTTCCAGCAGTTTCGCGAAGTCCTCGGCCAGAGCCTGCTTGAGTTGGATCACCTTGACCATCATCTCCACGACCGGCGTGGACGTATCGAGCCGCTCAATGACCTCACGGATGTTGACCATTTCCGTTGGCGAGGCCCAGACGATGATCGAGTTGGTCCGTTCGTCGGAGACGGTCGAAATGACGTCGGCCCGCCCGGTCGCCCCCTCGGCCTGCGACTTGAACAGCGTTTCCAATGTTTCCGCCACCTTGGCGGCCTTGGACAGTTTCAAGGGGAAAATCTCGAAGTTCCGCGAGAGGCTCGACGGCTGATCGAGCAGGGCAAGCAAGTCCTGAATGGTGACATGATCATCCCGCGAGGCACTAGCCACCAGGCTGTTGGAGGACTCGTCGGCGAGGATGACGATCGCGGTGCGCTGTTGTTCTTCGCCTTCCGCCCGCGAATCAAACAATTCTTGCATGCGCGGGGCGAGCTTATTGGCGGAGCCGTAGTGCAACGGGTAAACCTTGAAGACGGCGGTGAGCGGTCCGGCCTCGACGTCGAGGCGCTTGACGACCTCGCTGACTCGCTCCATCGAATCGCGCGTGCCGGCCACAATCAGGGCATTGCTGCGCGGATCGGGAATGACCGTGGGGGCCTTGAAGGTTTCGGAGCCGCCCTGAATCCCTTCAAAGAGCTTGGTGAGCATGTCGGAGACGACAGCGGTGTCGGCAAACTCAAGTTTGAAGAGTTGGATGTCGTCGATGCGCGGCTGCGATTCGAGTGTCTCGACCAGCCGCTTGATTTCATCGAAATCCTCAACGCTGGAGGCGATGACCAACGTGTTGCTGCGCTCATCCACGACGACGATCGGCAGGTCCTCGATCATCTCCTCCTCGCGGCGCAGGTCCGCCTTGCGCTTCCAGAGGTCTTCGATCTTTGTCTTGAGATCGGCGGCGTTGAGCAGGCCGCAACGCACGAGACGGATTTGATCGAACAGCTTGGCGGGCTTGATGTCGAGTTGCCGGACGATCGATTCGATTTCCGCGTAGTTCTCCTCCGACGCGGAGATGATGAGCGTATTGGTGCGCAGGTCCACGCTGAGAAAGACCCGCTCGCGTTCCTTGGCCATCTTCTCCGTCCCCGTCGCCTCCGCCGATTCCAGCCGCTTGTCAAACAACTCCGTCAGCATCTTGGCCATGTGCGTCGCGTCGGTGAATTCCAGTTGCAGCAGCTTCAGGGGAAACTTCAGGGCCGTTGCGGGACGGTCCAACTCCTCGACCACCATGGCCGCTAAGACCAACTGTTCCGGACGGCCGGTGACGATGATCGTGTTGGTGCGCACATTGGCGACGAGTCCCACGTTGTAGACAATGGCCTTGCCGAGCGAGCCCTCAGGCACACCCTCGGCGCCGCTGCCGTCAGGGTCCTCGGGCAGTGTCTTGCCCTCTTCGAACATCGTTTTCAACGTGTCGACGATCGATTCGGCGTCGGCGAAGCGCAGCGGGAAAATCTTGATGCCGAAGTCCGGGGCCAGGGGCACGCCGTCCAGCAGCCGGACCAATTCACCCATGGGGCCGACGTTCTCCTCGACCGTGGCCACGATGAGCGAGTTCGTCCCTTCGTCGGGGATGATTCTCGACGGCTTCTGCAAGTCGATTGGTGGTAACTCGACAACTTCTCCCGTGGGGAGCGACCGGCTGATGATGAGCCGCTGGATGAGTTCTTCGGCCGCTTTTCTGTCACCGCCCTGGCCTTGACTGGCGGTCAACAGCTTGTTGATGACTTCGGCCAGATCGGTCGCTTTGGAGTGCAACAAAGGATAGAGCGTGAGCTTGGTCTCGCCCCAGCCTTTGGCCGGCGCGACGTCCAACTGATCGATCAATCCCTGCAAGCGCTCGCGCTCCGATTCCGGAGCGATGACCATGAGCGAGTTGTTGGCCGGCGTGGCGATGACCTGGATCTCCGCCTTGGCGCCCGAGGCACCCTGTTTCGCGCGAATCTGTTGGAGGATCTTTTTGAGTTCTTCCGCCACTTCGCCCGCGCGGCGATGCTTGATCTGAAAGACCAATTGTTCCTTGGGGCCGAGCGGATCGGCGAGCGAATCAACCTGCTCAATCACGCCGACGACGAATTCGATATCGCTCGGCAGGGCCGAGACCAGCAGCAGGTTTGGCGAGACGGCGGAAATGCTTACTTCGTCCTCGGACGCCTGGTTGGGCTTGCGAAGCATTTCCCGCAGGGCCGGCTCCAGGGACCGAGCGATCTCATTGGCGTCGCGGCGCGTGACCGTAACGACCTCGATCTCTTTTAGCTCCGCGGATTCTTCGATCACCTTGATCAGGAACACCAGCTTGTCGACGGCTTCCGGAGGACCTTGGATAATCACCTGTCCGCCGACCACTTCGATCTCGATCTCCGCGCCGATGAGGCTGTTGAACATGGCCGGATCGAGCCCGCCGAGCTGGGCCCGCAATTGTTCGCGGCGAGCGGCGTCTCCGACGTCGGTCCGAGGTTCGCGCGGCTGATTGTCCTGGGCATCGGCGGATTCGGAGTCGTCCGACTGGTCATCCGCCGCGGCTCGATCACGAGTTCGCGGTGGGGGATCATCGTCGTTGGGGGGCGTCTGCGCCCAGACCATGCCATGGAGCGATAGAACCGCGAGCATCCATGCCCACGTTCGACCGCGCCGCAATCCCCCATCCCTCGATCTGGCTCTGACTATCGATTCCATAGCGTTCATCCAGAACTTAGAAACCTTCGTGCCAGACCTTCCCTCCCTATTCGCGGGGCCCAGTCTTGGCGAAGCTCATTGCCTCTTCCACTCGTCAGTGCGGGAAAGGATTCCCGCTCATCATGGGTGCGAGAAAGGATTCTCGCACCAGCTAATTCTCGCACCAGCTAAGTCGTTCTTTCAGTACCGCGCCCGTCAGGAAGCGGGCCATTCGCCTCACTCTCATCGGAACTCAGGCACCCAGCCCGCTCCTTTACAGTCGCGGTACTGATCAGACCCTGCCGTCGCTAAACACGTACTCTGCTTGCCCGTCCCCGGCGGGATTCTCTCCGCATTCAAACCTTACGGTCTTCCCGGCGCGGGCTGCGACATCGGCGTTGACCGCGACTGCCGAGGAGGCCGAGGCGCCGCGCGGCGACGCGACCCGCCATCCGACGCACCTCCGCCCCCGCCACCCGAACTTCGGCGGGACCGTGACGCTCCACTGCCACCGCCACCGACATCCTGCCCGGTCAACTGTTCAAGCAGGCGCTCGATATCCTCCACCTCTACCTTCTTCAAGGTGACAATCTCCGTCTTTCGCCCGCCAGCCGGGCCCATCTTCTCCATCGACCGGGCCAGCTCTTCCGCCTCAGAAAAGAGTTCGCTGGCACCGGCCAGAAGCAATGAATTGGTCCGGGTGTCAGCGGTTACGGCGAGAGATACCTCTTGCCCCCGGGCCTGAGCCCCCTCGTTCACGCTCTTTTCAATTTTCTCGGCCAAGTCGGTAATGTTGATGCCCTGTTGAATCTGGACGATGCGGACCGCCGGCTGGGCCGGGTAAAGCTCAGTGTCGATCTTGGCCAGCATTCCCTCAATCGCGGCCATGTCCGACTGACCGGCCCGGACGACGAGGGCATTAAGGGCATCATTGGCCGTCAGGATCGGCGGCTGCTGATTTCGGGGTCCCCCGCGCTGTTCTTGGAACATATCCTGTAACAAGGGAAGAATCTGGGCTACTTTGGCGTGTTTCAACGGGATAAGCTGGGGCACGGAGCCTTTTTCACCCACGGCGTCGAGTTGTCGCACCTTGGCTTCTAGCAGGTCGACCTGATCCTTGCTGCCGCTGATGACCACCGCGTTGCTCTGGGCCAGCGGGCTGATGCGGACGCCGCCGATCAGTTCCTGACCGCGAGCACCGCCCGCACCACCGGGCTTTTGCATCGTGTCCTGCAATGCCTTTTGCATTTCCGCCGCGTCGCTGTAGAGCAGCGGCACGACGCGGACTTCGCCCGCGGCCGCTTCCTCGCTGTCTAGCTGCTCGATCACCTTTTGGATGTCCGCGAAGACATCCGGCCCGGCCTTGACCAGGATCGAGGGCGAACCCTGCACCGCCGAAAACGAGATCGGCGGCGGTACCCCACCCTGTTTCTGGCCGGCGGCGGTCACAAAGATGTCGGTCAACGTCTTGGCCACGGCCGCTGCGTCCGCGGTCTTAAGGGTCACTACGTGTATGCCCCGATCGCCGGGCGCGGCCAACTCGTTGTCAATTTTCTTCAGGCTCTCTTCGATGAAGCCAAAGACGATCGGCCCGCCAAGCACAATCAGGGAGTTGGTCGCGTCGTTCACCTCCACGCTGAACGGTTCCAAATCCTTGGCCGCGGTCCCCAATTGTTGAATGTACGCCTTGACCAATGCCGTCATCTGCGTGTGAACATCGCGGGCGTTGGCATATTTCAACGGAAAAATGCGGAAATCAAAACCGATGCCGCGCGGCTCGTCCAGCGTTTTGACCAGCGACTCGATCTCCGCGAACAGGCCGTCGTCCGCCCGCACGAACAATCGCCGTGAAGGGTCATGGGCTGTCACCGTTAACGTGGACGTGCTGGGACGACGGCTGCCGCCGCTCGCTCCCGCGCCACCGGCGCCGCTTCGTCCGCCGCCGTAAGCCCCATCGATCGCCTCGGCCACCTTGCTCGGCGTCGCGTGCTTGAGAACGATCACCCGGACGGCCGTTTTGTTCTGCGCATCCGCCTCCAACTTTTCCACCGCGGCCAGGATTTGCTCTTTCATCGCGGCGGGGGCACGGTAAAGCACGACACGGCCGCCTTCCTCGCCGATGAACTTCGCGTGCGAATCGCCCGCGGAAACGGGGGCATCTCTGCCGCCCCGGCCGCCGCCGCTCCCGCCGCTAGACGCCCCCGCGAACATTTGGGCGAGCGTCTCGGCGACCATCTTGGCGTCGGCGTTTTTCAGGGTGATATCTTCCCAAATCTCCTGACCACTGCTCACGTCGAGCTTGGCGATCTCACCGTCGATATCCGCGATCTCCTTGGCTGTCGCCTGCACGGTGAGCCGGTTCAATCGCGGATAGCCGATGAACGTCGGGGCGTTCAAACCGCCTCCGCCACCGCCGGTGGGCGCAGCCGTGTTGCCGTCGCCACCCTTGGTTCGGCGACTTTCGACGCGCGAGCGACTCCGCCCGCCGCCGGCCGCGAACCGCGCTTCCAGATATTCGATGACGTCCTCAACAGTCGCGTGCTTGAGCTCGTAGTGCTTCGTGATCCGGTCGGGGATGTCCTCGCTTTCGAGCTGCTTGATGAGCTCGCCGATGAAGTCGATCGCGGCGGGAGGGGCCATCACGATGATGGAGTTCGACTCTTCGTTGCTCGACAGCTTGATGTCTTCCGGGTCGACGCCGAGCGCCCCTGTTCCGGTCACGATGTCGGCCATGATCGTCTTGGGGAGCTGATCGCCCGGTCCGGTCGAACTCGGCCCTGCCTGCTGGGGCATGCCCCCCGCGGCGCGTGCCCCACGCGCCGCCGCAGCCGGCGCCGCCGACGCTCGTCGCCCGGAGCCGCTCAAGCCGAGCATGTCCTTGAGCATCTCCTCCACGTCCGCGGCGTTGAGTTTTTCCAGGTGGAAGATCTTCAGTTCGCTGTCGATCGGTTTGGGCTGATCGATTTTGGCCAGCAATTCCTGAATGGCCGGGTATTGGCTCGTGTCCGCGCGAAAGATCAACGAGCGGTCGCGCGGGTTGGGATAGACCCGCACCGCCGTTGGCGGCAGTTGGGCCATCCCCATGTCGGGCATCTCCTCCTGTTGCTGCTGACCCGGGCGACCGGGTGGTTGACCCGGCTGTCCTGGCTGTCCCGGTTGCCCTTTCCCGCCCGGCGGCTGTTGCCCCGCGGCCTGTTGCTGTTGCCGTTGCATCTGCTGCTGGCGCATCCGCTGCATCTGCTGCATCTGCGCTTGTTGCTGCTGAACCATGTTCTTTTGCTGCTTGGTGGCGTTGAACATCTCCTCGATGATGTCGGTCGCGGTGTTGACGTCGATGTAGCGCACGCGGTAGATGCGAATGTCGGGCTTGACCTCGAAGTCCTCGATCCCTTCCTCGATTTCTTCGATCCAATCTTCCACCTCATCCACAAGACCCTTGGGGCCCTTCACCACGAATACACCCTGGTCCTTGTCATACTCGACGCGAAGCTTCTGCATTTCCTCCGGCAGGCGAACGCCGCTGTCACCCTCGGTCGATGCGGACTCGCCCGATGTCTTCTCCGTCTCGTCCGGTTTTGCAAACTGGGTCTTAACCATGTTGCGGATCAGATCATCACCCGAGGGTGGTGGCACCTCCTGTTGTTGTACGGGTACACGACGCACCGGTGGCTGAACCGGCGCGGGTTGCGGCAGGATCGGTTCTTCGTGATCCTCTTCGACGGGCTCGTCCTCGATCGGCTCTTCCTGCTCAGCCTCTTCCTCTTCCGGCTCTTGTTGCGCGGCACCGACAGCCCCTAGGGCAAGCCGTGCGGCCGCTCGTTCAAACGACAGTGGTAAGACACAACGTGATTGGTTCGGCTTCGGCCGGACCACCAGCGGCTTGATCTCTTCGATATCGTGATCCTCCACCGGCTTCGCGATGTCCACCAGCTCAATGTCGATCTCCGGATGGTTCATCTTGATCCAGATGGCGACTTCCTGGGCGTTCAAGCCCTTCACGGTCGGGAATGACTTCGTCTTTGGCTTGAGGTCCTCCGCCTTCGGCTTGTCGACGTACGTTCTGATCAACTCCCTGATCTCTTCAAATCGCTCCTCATGTGGATATTTGACGATCAGCGAGTTTCCAGAAAACGCCGACTCCGCCTTAGGCCGCTCCTCGGACACGAACAACTGGTCGAGGACCGCGTCAACATCCCAGCTGGCGTCGACCTTGTCGGCGTATTTGAGATCGTAGATAAACGTCGGAACGGGCTGTTCGGGAGAGGAAAGGATACTGACAATGCTCTCGTTCTCGTCCATTTGCTTGACCAGCCCGTCAATCTGGGCCAGCTTCGCTTCCGTCGTGGCCACCAGCATCGTGCTCTTGAGCAGGTCCGCCTGAATGAACAAATCCTGCCCGGTCCAGGTCTTGCTGACCGCCCACTCGTCGTCGTCTTCTTCCTCCGTCGAACCCAAGAGTCCGCCGAGCGCACCGCCTCCACCGGGGCGTGGCGCGGCCGGCGGCCGCGGCTGTTGTGGCGCTGGTCGGGGCGTCGCGTCGACGATGTGCAGGATCAACTCCACCAGCGAGTTGATGTCCGCGCTCTTGATCTCGTAGACCTTGATCACCCGGCCCTTGCTGGTCATCGAATCGAGCTGGGTGATCCATTCCGTCGCTTCCGCCACGTCGGACTTGGTCCCGCGCAGAACAATCGCGCCTCCCGAGGGCGCCTCGGTAATCGTTAACGTCGCCCCCATCGGCTCCGCCTGGGGCTGCGGCACGGCACCGGCCTGACCCGCCGGCTTTCGTGGCCCCTTCCTTGCAACTGCACCGCCGATCATCTCTTTGACGGCCTTGACCATCTCCGCCGGAACGGCGTTGGCCAGCGTCACCGTCTTGAACACGATCTCATCCTCGGCGGTCGGCATATCGAACCGGCCGATCAGGTCCTTCGCCAGATCGATGATCGCACGCGGGGCGGCGATTACGATCCGATTGCTCTGCACGTCCGCGCCCAGGTGATATTTCTCGCTCGCGGCCGCGCTACGACCGGGGCGCCGTCGCCCACCCGGCACGGCGGGAGCACCCGGCGTGCCGGGGGCCGTGGGTGTGGCTTCAACCGCCGACTCCATCTCCCCGGAAGCCACCAGCCGCCGAATCTGCATATCCAGCAAGGGGCTGACCAGATCGATCACCTCGGCGGGGTCCGCATACTTGAGCTGCACGAACTCAACTTCGATGGCCGGTGCGTCCGTCGCCGAGCGGAACATCTCCATCACCCGCTCGATGTCCGTAAACATGGTCGGCTCGGCGATGACGATCAGCTTGTTCGAGGGCGGATAGGGCACAAAACGCGGCAGGTCCGCCGATGCGCCGCCTTGTTCCGGCGCCGCTCCGGGCACCGCCCGCTTGAGTGGGCGACGCGTGCTGCCACTCCCTGACACCACCGTCTTCACCGTCTCCGAAAGGGCCATGATGTCCGTACCCGGCGGGAAATCGCCGTAGACCCGCATTTCCGTCGTACCGTCGGGAACATCAAACTCCGCGATCAAGGCGGCCACTTCATCGAGCACCGCCGGCGCCCCCCGGCAGATGAGCCGGTTTCCCATCTCCACCATGGTTAATGCTTCGCCGCCGCCGGACGGCCCGGCAGGGGTCGTCGTCACCGGAGGTTGCGGCACGTTCGCCGCCGCGGCCCCGGCCGACGCCCGGCGCCGACCGCGCCCTCGGCCTCCGCCGCTGGTCACGGGACTGCTGATCAGCGCCTCGATGGCCGCTCGAATCTCCGCCGGGTCCTTGTGCTTGATCTCGAAAGTCCGCTGCTCCACCGCGACAGGCTGATCGATTTCCGCGATATAGGCCTTGATATCCGTGAGTTGGGCTTCCGAAGCCCCCATCACCAGGACCGCCCCTTCCGACGGCGCGAATCGCAACAACGACCCTGCCCCGGGGGCGCCCCCGGCCGCCGGCAATACCATCATCCCCAACCGATCGATAACCGTTTCCGGATCGACGTGGGCCAGTTCAAACTTCTCGAAAGCCTTTTGCTCGTCGATGGCGCGTTCCAGTTCTTGAATGATTGGAAGATACCGTTCCCATTCCGACTCCGTGCACAGCACGATCAACCGCTGTTCGTCGTCGTCGGCGGTAAACTTCGACGCCACCGGCGGGCCTTTGCGTCCACGCATCTTCGATGGGCGCTTTGGGGTGGGCGTCGCCGAGTTCGGTTGCAGTACGCTGCCGTCGAACTCCCGGAGGAAATTGGCCACGAAACTCGGCGTTCGGTTCACCAGCTTGATGGTGTGCAGGGTCACTGGCTCCACTGGCGTGTCCAGGAGGGCGATGATTGACTCGGCCTCCTTCAACTCCGTTTCGGTCCCCGAGAACCAAAGGGACGTACCCGATGGATCGGGGACGAGCTGTCCTTGCTCCATCGGCGCACCCGGCGGGCCCTTGACCATGCTCCCGCCTTGGATGGCCTGAATCGTCGTGACGACCTCGTTGGCATCGGCGTAGCTCAAGTCGATCCGCTTAGGACCGACGTGTGACTCCACATCGAACATCGCCACCAATTCGCGCACCCGCTTACTGTGCTCCTTGGAGTCCGCCAGCATCACGATCGCATTCTTGGAGGGATGGGCGAGCAACGTGATCGAATCCGCGGTTACCGGACCGGCGGCTCCGGAAACCGTCTTCCCCCGGCGCGGCCGCCTGGGCGGAGCACCCGGCGTCGCCGGGGCACCCGGCGGCACACCCGAGGACATCGGCGGATTGGCCGAGAGAATCTGCTGCAACGTCTGCACCAGCAGCTCCGCGGCGGCGTACTTCAGGGGAATGATCTCCGGCGTGATATCCGTGCCCGTCGGCGGCACGTCGACGAACGGCAACATCAACTTGATCTCGTTGATCTTGTCTTGCATCGCCCGCACCAGAATGTATCCCTGGGTGTCTTCCGGCATGATGACCACGGGCGGTTCGGGCATGCTCACCAGCGGACTCTGCTCCGCCTGCCCACGCTGCGCGGGGACCGCTCGCCC
>Ga0137431_1000459_pt1 | contig 14996 bp, 18 predicted proteins | sample EasRivERMZT800_2_FD_104646 | JGI IMG/M metagenome (GOLD analysis project Ga0137431, IMG submission 104646) | Soil microbial communities from meander-bound floodplain in the East River, Colorado, USA - East River MetaG ERMZT800_2 | ecosystem: Environmental > Terrestrial > Soil > Floodplain ... | reverse complement strand
TCCCTCTGTAAATATCTTCGTCACGAATCAAGACGAGAACGGGCTTGTTGGTTTCGTTGACAATTCCGTTTGCTATCAAGCCAGCCATACCGCCAAGAATATCGTCATACACATATACATTTATTGCACCCTCATACACAATATTTTGTGTAGCAAGCCCGACCATGCCGCGAGTAACTTCCTTGCGCCTATTGTTGAACTCCTTTGCCATTGCAGCAAATGATTCAGCGTCGCGCAGTGTCTTTGCACTCATCAGTGAATCTGCAACGTCTGCTCTACCCATGCGCCCACAAGCGTTAATCATCGGACCGATATAGAATCCAATATCTCCCTCTGATATATCTTGATCCGTTTTCCCCATAACGCCCTTGAGTGCGATAATAGGAAGGCATGGCTCTGTGTTTATCAGGTACAAGCCGCGCGTTACAATTCCCCTGTTTTCTCCCAACAACGGCATAACGTCACACACCGTACCAAGACAAGCGAGTTGTATTGCGGTCGCGTCGTCAGTACCAGTAAGTTGCCGCATAATCTTGTAAATTACCGCGCTGCCGCAATAATCGTGGAACGGAAGGTTCATTAACTGCGGGTGTACAATAATCGCATCTGGTAGGAACGCCTCTTGTACAATGTGGTGATCTGTCACGATCACTTCCTTACCGAGTGAGCGCAAGTATTGAATCGGCTCTCTCGATGTAATACCACAATCAACAGTAAGGATTACATCTGCTAGGTCTGCGATCCTGTGCGCTGCAGCCATCGTCAAGCCATATCCATCGCTGCGTTCTGGAATGACAACTAATGCTTTTGGAATATAGATGCTTGCAATTTGAGCAGCACATACTCCGTCAACATCATAGTCCCCGAAGATGACTACACTCTTGTCTCCCCATAACAACTTCTTGATTCTGTCTACTTCTGGAATTACAAACTCTTGTGCATCCTCCGTATGAGACAACATGAGTTGTTGATCCCACTCGTCGGTGATTCCGCGCAGTTCCATAATCATTCGTTTTATGTCTGCGCCGAAATTATATTTTGTTTTATATTTCATCTATGGGAACACCCCTATAATAACTGGAACTCCGTTATTTCCTAGTTTATTGACCGCCTCTGTGATGCCAACTTGACTCGACACAAGGATCATATAGGAAACAAGCGGTGTTGCCTCTGGTGGATTGTCTACTTCCGAATATATCATTTCTCTTGATTTGCAATATTCTGCTAGAGAATATGCGCCACGATACGACACTACCATGTTGCCTTTTTTGAGGAATTTATCGAGGAACGACTCTAACACGATTACATTCTTTACTGGCTTTAGCACTTCAACATACACGAACTTTGTTTCACTCTTCTCTGATTGTTGTGCCATCACTCGTTATCTCCAGTTCAATTGTTCCCAATTCATCATAGGGGAAATCACTCACTCCAAACGTATTACCGCAACTACCACACTTCTTTATCTTCTTTCTAAAGTCCTGTTCTATCCAGATATACTCTGCTCCGCATACGGGACATTCAGCCAAAAAATACGTTATTCTGACAATTCTGCTTTTTACTTTCATCGACACTACCTAACTTTGACACGCCTTTCCGAAACTGTTACAATAAGTCCATTGTATCACACATTCAATAGCGGTTCAAATTAGGAGATCGTCAATGTCGAAGTTTAGGTACTATGTGAATTACAGTAAGGCAGAAGAGAAGGCTAAGGAGTGGGGGATTGATGTTGAGCCAGTCCACCCCGTAATCAAGTCTAGTGTCGGTGGTTTGTACGGCGATGCTGGCATTGATTTGTTTGTTGGATACCGCATTGTGATTCCATCGCAAACCGTTGTCATGGTAGAGAGTTTCGTTGGCTTTGCCTTTGAGCCGGGAGTTGGTGGCTTTCTGTTTCCACGCAGTTCTGATTGGTTTCTCTTGGGTGCAGGCGTAATTGATACTGGCTACACTGGAACCATCAAGGCAAAAATGTATAACCCGCTCAAGGTTGATTTGATTCTCGATCATGGGGATTCTATGGGTCAACTTGTATTGTTCCAAAAAGCGTTTGTCGATACTCCTGACCTGATTGAGGTCACAAAGGAACAGATAAACGTTATGAGCGAAAGAGGTGATACGGGTGGAATCGTCAGTCAATTCAATTTATAACAAAGAGTATTACGATCAGTACGGTCACAATGTTGTGCCGTACGAATCTAACTTGGCAGTACGCATGACACTTCGCGCTGTTGCCGATTCAGTTGTCAGAACGTTTAGACCCAAAACACATCTCGACGTTGGCTGCGCTATGGGCTTCTTGGTAGCAGAAATGCGTATTCGTGGCGTCGAGTCTTACGGTATCGAGCCTTCAACTTACGCGGTAAGCAAACTAGACCATATTGCGCGTCCGTTTGTTCGCAACATTGGAATCTTTGATATTCCGAAGGACGAGCGGTATGATATGATTTCATGCATTGAAGTCATTGAACACCTACAGCCAGAAGAGTGTGACGCGGCAATCGCTAAACTATGCTCACTATCAGATGTAATCATATTCTCCTCACAGGACAACAAAGACGACCCAACACACTTCAATGCTCAACCTGTCCATTTTTGGATTGAACGCTTTGAGTCTAACGGGTATGTTCCATACGCCATCTTTTCAACAACAATCCCGTGGGGACGAGTGTTTGTAAAGGCTGCATCATACAAACATATGTCAAATATGTACGATCAAATGTCACGCGGTACTGTTTATATCAGAGACTTGAATCGGTGCATTGTTACTGGCAAACGCGGTGTTCATGTACATGAAATTATCCCTCGTTCAGCCTTCGGTAAAAAGACAATGCATCAGTGTTTCCACGAAAAGAATCGAGTGTGTCTATCACCAGAGGAACACGAAAAGGCACACACCGTCGAGTACCGCAAAATGCTCATAAAGTTGATGCATGAAAAGTACGGCTACGAATACACAGAAGATATATACAAGCCGTACCTGTAACAACAAAGGGCGAGACTCATTGATTTGAGTCTCGCCCTTACGCGTTCCTGATTAGTTCCACAAGTTTATCCAACTTCTCCCTTGTAATTTTGTCATCTGGTATTTCAATCTCTCCGTCGCCATGTTTTGCTACAGAAACGCAATAGTCTATCTTGCGCCACAACTCCCTCTTATTTAGGTCGCGCAAGAATCCCTGCTCGTCTGGATGCTCGACGTAGTTGATTAGACTATTTAACTTCTTCGCGTACACATATTCATTTAAATCATTGTAAAGATCATCTGGCAACACTATCGTGTACATCTTGTACCCCCTCGAATAAACTTGCTTGAGTATCCTCTGTAAACACATTGGAAACTCCCCGTATCCTGCGGTTCGCTATATCGAAGTATGTCTGGTTAATCTCCGTCCCGATAAACAACCTATTACTCATTACAGCCGCAACCCCTGTTGTGCCACTCCCCATAAATGGATCAAAAACAATCTGACCCGCTACGGTTGTATCTCGAACGATTGCGCGCATTAGGCTCAATGGCTTTTGTGTTGGATGCTCTAGTTCCTCTGACGTGAGTTTCTGGTATCTATAAATACTTTGCGGTCTGGTGTGCGGGAAAGAGAAGTTGCTATCCTTGTTAAGAGCGAACCATGCTACGTCGTGGCGCGGAGCATAACTGGCTTTCAAGTCTCCCATACCATGATGCAAGCGATCCCAAATCACATGACTCTTGACTTCAAACAACAGTTTAATCTCTGTTTCAAACAACGACTGTGTTTGCCAACCACAAAACACAAACATAACACCGTCGCGCTTAAGGACGCGTGCTGCTTGTTCTAGCCACTCAAAATCTATCTCGTCGTCACCGTCAATTACATCGAACCGCTCTTCTTTTTCCTTACGGTGCGACTGATAACTAATCCCGTATGGCGGATCGGTTATGATTGCGTCTATACTATTTGATTCAAGCGTATCAAATGTTTCTAGGCAACTCCCTAGATGAGTAAAATAGTTCTTGTCGCTAAACATCTATATCCATTAGTTTCCCTTGCCCGACCCTTGCATCTCTGTTTCTGCGTCTGCTTTCTGCATGATGTTGTGCATCATAAGATAAATGACAACGCTGGCATAGTGCTTTGAGATTCTCGTCGGTATTGTTTGTTATATCGTGATCTTGGTGCGATATAGTCAATACTATCTTGATCGGAACCTGTTTATCTCCCCATATCTTGCAAAACTCGTCATAGGGCATATAGTTCATCTGATCCATAGCATCTTCTGAATCACACCAATCGCCATTCAAGTCGCGCATGATCCATACATGGTTCGGGACGCGACAATTCTCGCAGCAGTGACCCGCTCGCTCTAGGATTCTTTGACGTATGGCTTTCCAGTCTTTAGGGTATTGCTTATAATCAACGGTCATTAACGCCCCTGTGTTCTGCAACAACTTCCACGGAAAACTTCAGTACCCTAACTTTTACCAGTGAACTAAAATCAGATTCCCTTGAGAGCAAGCGGGCAGTTTCATAAGCCTCTTTCTCACTAGAGAAGCGAGTTGCATTATGTAATTCCGCTATAAAATCAAACGCTACTTCACCTGTCTCTCTGAAATACAAGATTCGCGTATTCCACTCTGTTTGAATAACAAAGTATTCTATTTGACTACTCATATGTCGCGTCCATATTCAACTGCATCGTACTCGTCTGTTTCGTAGTGTAGCCAGTATTCATCTTCTGTTTCATATGGATACCATTTGTTATTCATTTCTGGCTCTGGTTTTTTGTCCAACTCCGAAACACGCGCGTTGATTGCATCCAGATCAGAAGTGAATACAAGAGAAAGTTCACTTGGTATCGGAAGGTTACTGTCTCCCCAATCAAGCCATATGTAATCACTACCCTCGCTAATAACTTTCAGAGAGTCCCAATTGTGATACATTTCTCCGGTAAATTCATACTCCCCACTTGTTATCTTGCTTATCATAATTCCCACTCTTTCACAACATTAGCGAAGTGAATACCAATCCCGTACGGGTGAGCATCTCCGTCGCCATTGTTGTCAGCGCGGCGCATGACCTCTTTAATAAACTCGCGCGCTATTTTTTCTGTTTGCACGGATCGACATAGACGAACGTCATCTGGAAGTGTTATGCTCGCATAAAACATTCCGTCATTATCACTTGACGTTATCATTACAGTCTGTTTGGTTCCCCATAACTCCGCGTCATACTCTACCGTAATAACGGTATCGCGACCGTCACCGTCTGGATTGGCGGTAGGAATTTCTTCGTCAAGCGGTATTGGTTCCCACATAGTATTCCACCTGTTCTACTAAAGGCAACTGTTCAACTTCGACTTCAAAGAGTGAGGGGCGTCTGCTTTCCAACTCTATCCGATCTTGCGCTATCTTGAAATAGTTTGGTTCAATTTCACAGCCGATAAAGCGTCTGCCAGTCATTAGACAAGCGACACCCGTAGTGCCACTTCCCATAAACGGGTCAAGGATTAAATCGTTTGGCTTGGTGTATGTTTCGAGTACCCATACCATTAGATCGAGCGGCTTTTGTGTCGGGTGAAAACGCTTTTCTGGTTTCTGCTTGATCATCCCGTTCCACATATAGGTGAACTTCCGCACCGCTTTCTTGTGACTCGTCCAAGCCAACTCGCAATCTGCAAAATCGTTCGCGCCATTTACTTTGTCCCACACAGCCCAAGAAGAAGAAGGTGGCAGGCAATCTGTATAGAAGTTTCCTCCCCAGATTACCTGCTCTTTGGATACGCGTTGTATCTCTCGAATCAGCGCGGTATCTATTCTCTTTTTGTCCCAAGCAAAATCGCCGTAGTCAATCGCTACCGCTAGGTTGGAACGGCTTAGAACCTTCTTGTTGTTCTCGTTGATACCATATGGCGGATCGGTGACAACAACATCTATCTCGTTATCACCTAGAGTAGCAAGAAACTCTGTACAGTCAAGATTATGCAAAGTGTAATTAGAACTCACCCGTATACCCGCTATCCTCAATAAATCTAATCAAGTCAACGAGTGACGCGTTCTTGATCTTATCCCGATCGTCGTCATGTAGTCTAGTGCGAACATACGCATTAAACGTTCCCTCGTCGTTTTTGTACGCGGTAATCTCGATGCGTAAACTATCATAGACTGGCAGCGGACCGCCACTGTCCCACGAAGTCATATACAGGCTTTCCACAACACCTTCTGCCTCCCACCGACCAGTGTCTCGGAGCGAATGTCGAATTGGTGCTACTAGATAAGCGTCCATGATTTCTCCTGTAGAGAGAGTTAGTGCGGGTAATCTTGTCGTATTACCCGCACCGATTAGTTTAGTCTGTATCCCACGGCGGCTCGGTGCTAGTCGAAGTATTATCCTCGGCTGCATCAGAACCATTGTCAACATGAACTGACGGACCGCTACTACCAGAGCGTGCGCCAAGAGCCTTAATGCCACCTGCGTCACTATTTACTTCGAGTTCGTTGAAAGAATACTTCTTTCCACCGATTTCCTGCTGGCTCGACTTGACCTTACAATAAACAACAACATGATCGCCCTTGCTAAACTTCGGGGCAAAATATTCTGCATCCTTGCCCCAAGCCTTGATTGTCAACCAGTGAGTGCGATCAACCCACTCATTCTTCTCCTTTGACCAGTAGCCATCATCGACCGCCAAGCCAAAGACAAGCGACGCGCGTCCGCTAGTTGTGAATCTCAAACAATCATTCAAATCCTTGCCCAACCGACCCGATACAACAACTACATTGATACTATGCATATTCTGGATTTTCCTTACTCTCGCTGTGCGACTAATTTATATGGGTGCGCCGACAAGTACGCATTACTACCTACATCATAGCACTACTGCTTTAGGGTGTCAAATCAGTTATTGCACACAATTGGCATATATGTGTGACGCCACTTTACTACGGGCGCGCCGTACAAATCTCTTGAACGGAGTCTGTCAATGGTACTTAGAAAGCCCTTGCTACCAATACGTCGAGTTTCAGTTGGCAATACCCAACTACTCGGAATCGTGTAACACATGATTGACTCCCAATCGAATTCTTGTTGCTCTGTATCCCACTTCATGTATGGAGTAAAGACAAGCCTATCAACATCATCAACTGTATATTGATGAGTCTTTGCATACGCTTTGTAGACTTCTGGCTTATTCCATTGAATATCCGCAAGCGGCGAATCATGCTCATGGTAAAACCCAAGAGCGTGTCCGAATTCATGCAAAACAACTCTGGCTATTTCCCTGTCCTCTGTTGAATCGTTGAACCAACCAAAGTTCATTGTCGGGCGGTCGCGAGATACCAATTGCGCCTCTGTGCCAACAAAAGACCATGACGCGCCCTCTTCAAAAGAGATACGAATGTCCGCAGAAGAGTCCACTACGAACACAATGCTGATTCCGCAGTATGCACTCCAGAATGACGGACCGTTTATAAACTCAACGATCCTGTTTCTGACACTTTCTGTTCCGTCGATAAACGCAGCGGTAAGAACTTTCTTGCGCCATGTACGCGTGCGACTCACCGCGAGTAGCGGGTTAATACCAGAAACAACTTCTTCAACTTCATAGGGCGGTCTACAGAATAGTGGCATGGAGACTCCTTAGAGAGAAATGGCGATACAGACTTGCGCCCATATCGCCACTCTCGTCACACAAAACTAATCAGTAAAGTCTGCGGATTCGATTTCGTTGATAAAGCGGAATACTGCCTCGCTAAATCCAGAAATGCTAATCCAGTCACCGTATACAACACTATATCTGTACGGTGCAACATTGATCATGTAATTCTTTGTAGACTTCTTTGGCGGATTCAAGAAACGAGAGTCAGTTGCCTGCTCGTCCGTGATCACAATCAGTCTATCATAAGTCAATCTACTCTGAACCGTGTTAACCGATGTAGCCAACTCTGTACCGTTGTTTCCCTGCGAGTTAATGATGCGATCAATACTGTTCAGACCCTCAACATTATTTACTTTAACCAATGAGTTACTAAAGGTGTATACATCAACGTCATCACCGATACGCTTGCCGATTACCGCCAATGCTGCAGCGGCATCCATACGACGCATATCTGACTTCTCTGACAACTTGTGATCCATTGAGCCAGATACGTCTACCAAGATGATTGTACGACCCTTCAACTTAACGTTTCCGTCGCGAAGTCCCTCGCTCATCTTGCTATTCAACTCGTCTCGGAACTGACCGCCACTTGCACGATCGGCAGCAACATAGCGGAAAGGCAGTACATTCTTTGGATCGGAATCCAAAATTGCACGACGAATCAACTTCTTGTCAACGCCCTCGTCTACCATATTACGCAAGTTACGATACAAGGCAAGAGAACCCAACTTCTTCTCGGTAATCAAGCGTGTCCACTTGATACCCTTAGCAACACCATCCTTAGCAGACAATGCAACTTCCCATGTATCAGGAGTTGTTAATGTTCCAGTTGCCAACTTCGCAAGCACTTCGTCATTGCGACGAGTTGCCGTACGGCGATAGTTGTTACGCAGAATCGCACCTGCGCGAGCAGATGTTGAATCTGACTGCTTTCCGCGCTTTGTTGACTCTGGGTGTACCAAGAACATAACGTCGCGCAACTTGACTGGATTATCGCGATCATACTTGGCAATAGCATACTCGTCAAACTTGGTAAAGGCGTCGGCTAGACCGTTCTTTACACTGTTTGCAAGAGGCTGCTTGCCTTCCTTCCAGTACAACGCAACAAACTCTGCGATTTCGTCCGCACGCTGGATTACATCATACAATGCCTTACGCACAACCTTGCGGTGCTTTTCGTGACGAGCCAACTCGCGAACAAGGAACAGAGGGAAGTGGCGCAAGTGATAGTCGGAGCGTGACAAGACCGCAAGATTAGCAATCGCTTGACTGTCGTTAATTGTCGCTACGAGTCTCTTGACACGACTCGCAATGTCATCGCCAGATTCGTAGAAGGTATTCTCGAATAGCAATGCTGTCAATGCAGCGCGCTTGAGTTCCTGCATCGCAGTAGACTCTACAACCTGTATGCCTTCGAAGTTCTTTACCAACACGGGACGTTCTCTCACATTTGTACGCATAGTCTCACTTATCTTTCTTTAACTACTAGGGAACAAATCAGATCGGGAATTTGCTTGGACGTTGAGGGTGAAACACCCGCTCGCCCTTCAGGAATCTAACCAGAAGTAACCGACCCGCACACCACTAATGTATATACATCTATAGTAAGGAATATCTCAAAACAGAAAGCAGGGTTATGCGCCCTGTTTGGCAGTTTCGAGGCTGCCGTACCCATTACAGGTATAGTTTCGAAGTATCTGTTCTGTTCACCATTACTACTGTACGGATAGAAGGGATCGAACCTTCAATCTACTCGTTGGCAACGAGCCGTAATACCACTATACCATATCCGCAAACTACACTACGCTGCGTGGGACTCAGCCGTAGGAATGATCTACGCAGAATCGTCGTTCCTCAAAGATCGTCACAGTCTTGCTCTGATCTAATCAATAGGTCTTGAGTCATCTGTCGCCCACAGAGGAATAGCACGTTACTATTCTTGTCGCGAGAAGGTCATATAGAGAGGAAACCCGGACTCGAACCGGAATCATCTGCTTGGAAGGCAGAGGCATTACCATTATGCAATGTCCTCAAGATAGATCGTGCCATTACAACCACATCAATCTCATTGTCAATTAGTTGACTGACGTAATTAGTAATGATGACGGAGTTAGTATACTTACCGTTACGCGCAGCAGCCCCTGTCGTATGTGATACCGTGACACCGATTCACTCCATAACGTCTGCACTATTGCAACACGATCTAGGCGGTCTGCAAGGGAATCGAACCCTTTACATCTGCTCGACAGGCAGAGGTTTTACCAGTAAACTAGCAAACCATATAAACGAGAGAACAAGTGAACTCAGTGTTTTTTCGGGCACTACCATTATGCAACAGCGAGTTTCCTCGCCGTCAGGACTCGAACCTGAACCACGTCATTAGCATTGAAGTAACTGATTTCAGCACTACTCGTTTTGAATCATATTTATAAATAGAGGAATAAACCGACACAGTAACGAAAGCGTGCAACTTTACACTAAATCCCGAAGTGTCGGGACTCTAGGAATCGCACCTAGCCTACTCTTCCCCAAGAAGAAGTAACTGTAACGTACACCATCTATTTATCTAGTTGTTAAGATTAGGCGGGAAAAACTTGTCTACAGGTCAGTTCGTTTCAAGAGAAGTATCTGTAAACTGCACCACGCCATTTGTTTTGTTCGGGAACATGCGACCAGAGAGATTGTTTCGTTTATCCGTATAAAGGGTATGAAGTATCTCTGACCAACACCACGAATCTATTTAGATGTTAACCAGAGCAGGGCTTATTCCCTCATGCTATAAGCAGCGTCTTGGAACCTGCTCTGGTACTGCTACCCTTTGAACAACTCTCTAGGTAGCCAAGCCATTACTATCTACATATTAGCATAGCCCTAAAAGGGCGTCAAATTGGGCAACCCCTGAAATTCAATAACTAAAAGGCAAATTGCAACTGCGATTGTGCCTCTGTAATCCGCTTGTGTGCAATGTCATAATAATGAGGATTTAACTCCGTCCCAATGAAGTCTCGTCCTGTTTGCATACAGGCGACACCAGTTGTGCCGCTACCAGTAAACGGATCGTACACCGTCTTACCTTCTTCTACACAACGTTCAAGAATCCATCGCATAACATTGTCTGGTTTCGGGCATGGATGCGCCGACTTGACAACTTCGTTCTTTTGTTGAAACAGAGTATCTGGGCGTCTACCCTTGCGATTCTTTAGGTACGGGTCTGCGCCATAGGCTAGTATCGGTTGCCAACAAGAGAATCCCCATGACGATGATCCAACTCCCGCAGGATTTGTCCAAGCGAGTGTCCACTTCGGTTCAGGGTATAACCACATATTAGCAACACCACAAGTGACGAATACAGAGGTAGCGACGCGCAGTGCTTCTGGCATGAACGCCGCAACCAGTTCCCGTAAATTGTCCCTTGTGTCTTGATAGAGTTCATAGTCAACACCGTTACCATACGGAGGATCGGTTACTACAGCGTCGATACTCTTGTCTGGTAATCCTTGCATGTATTCTACACAATTCGCTAGATGTAACTCAAAGTTAGGCAATGTCGTTGTCTACCTTTAATTTCCACTCGCGCGCAATTTGAAATAACGCCAGATGAACAGCACTCTCGTTGGAGTGCATATAACTATAATCCGCCATTATGTCTTCTGTTCTCTGTACAACTGCATCATACAGTTGCTGCGCCGACTTCTGTATAATGTCCTTCCGATGATGTTTCAGATACAACCCATTCTGTACTTCGTATATCTCTGTCATTAGGAGTCCTTACCTCACAAGCAATTCCATCACAATACGCGTCAATCATCATTGAGTCAGTCAAATCCAATTTGTTCAACCCCTCAAGACGCGTGTAATCAATCAAGGATTCCATCGCGTCATAAAGTTCCTTACTGCACTCCTCATACGGTGCTTGTTCGTAGTCGTTTGAATACGGCAGGAACGAAACAGCCTTGAGTTTGTATTGATACATTTCAATTGCGCTTTTGAATTCGGCGCGTCCAATTTTGGACGAATCAACCGTTACAGTTACAGACACGCCATTATCAGACCAATACCGCTGCACAATCGCAGCCAGTTCCAATTGTTCCCATACTGTTATATCTTGTTTGCGACGTATGCCATTACCCTCATGCACAGGGAAATTAGCAACAACCGTATTCGCGCTATATACATCAGGCTCAATGTAGATTCCCGCGTACTGTAAACGCTTTACGAGATGGCTGCCAGCAGACAAACGCACGCGACGAATATAATACTCGCTGTGTGGATAATGTACTCCCGGCGTTGCACCAGCAAGTAGCGAGACTGTTCCGCTAGGCTTTGACGTAGTAACCCGAATACTTTCAGGTATAGAAAGCCAATGAGAATAAAACTTATCGTAATGGCGAACAAAAGAATAACCGTCATCGAGCCACCGTGTCAAATCCCCTACACCAAACTTAGTAACGAATTGAGCGGTTCCAGTCACCGATAAACCGATTCTGCGATTACGCATCATTATTTCACGCGTGCCAGCGTGACGCATCTTATTTGACAGCAGTGTTACACTCTTTGTATAGAGATAAGCAAACTTGATACTACGAGTAAAGTCCTCAAAGTCGTCATGGCGATTCAGGAAGATTTCTGCAAGTGTACAAAGTTCCCCGCCAAGCCCTGCGTTGCTGTAGCCCTCTAGCGGCTGCTCTGCACACGGATTAAAGCCAGTTGCAGGATCACTACTAAGTTCACCCATGCGCCCATATTTTTGAGCGTTTTCCATCCAGATAATTCCCGGCTCACCATTCGTGAGAATGTTATCAATGTAAGCGTCGTAGTCTTGACCGAGCGTAGCGAGTACACTATTGTTCGCTGTCCAACCGTGATTCTTGCGCTCTGGATTCAGATCGTAGTTTTTGAGATTCAGGAATTCATTATCGTTTGGATCGCCTAGTGATATTTCTGCACTACGCCGTACATTACCAGAAATCACAAAACAACCAATCAAGTTCGCAATGTCATTGATTGTACGCGTTGTAATGATAGAGCCATCGTTTGCCTCAAGTACCGCCCGAATCTTTTCGTGTGCATCCTTAAGCGGTTCGTGACCAGATGAGATGCCACCAAAACCCTTGATAGGCTGTCCAGCAGGGCGAATCAACGAGTAGTCAAACGCTACTGGATAGCGATCCTCTTCGTCTGCATGTGGCGCAAGACCGCCACTATGAATATATGAGTTCACAAGTTCCGTTACAGAGTCAGCCCAACCTTCGCGTGTATCTGGAATTGTAAAGGTTTCACTGTACACATATTCATCTTCCCCCGGAATTCCCGGCGAGTCGATTACAACACTTCCAGCACCCTTGCTATCGAACCCAACTCCAACACCACACATTAACATATCTGCAATCCAACCAAAGATTGCCCCGCCGTACTGCGGCAACGCTGCTGTACTAATGAAAGCACAGTTCTGCGCTGCCTCTATAAGACCGCGTTCGTGAATTGAGGGCGCACCCATGTGCGACAATCCTCTCCCCGGCGGCGACCACTTTAAGTTGAACAACCTGTCAAATGCTTCTTTTGCACTTCTCTGCGCTTTTGATTCAGACCACTTAAGACCCTGTTCTAAGCAGTAATCTTTCTGAATCGAATACATACCGTTAATGACTCTCTCGCATGTATCAGTCCATGACTCAAGTGTTGAATCATCCTTAGTACGAGCGTAAGTCCGATAAAATGTTGTACGGGCTAACGCGTCAGGAAATGGCTCTGGTAAAACACGATAGGTACTGACAAACTCTGTTTCCAACTGAAATGAAAGCATTGGCACGTTCCTCTTGATATAGTTTTTCATGTGGTTTTTGTCCGACGAAGGACTCTATTTTACTACGGAATGGCTTAAAAAGCAACTTTCAGCACCCGTGTTTTTGCCAAGATATTCTGCGAACATATCTCTACTAACAAGTGTAATTGACATAATACTCACTTGTGTGGTACAATGACTGCTGTCATAATAGTGATACGAGGCACAAATGGAAGATACAGAAATTGTACCGCTATCATTTGATAGCATACTTACGGATTACGGGGACTTTTCTGCTCAACAGGTTCAAGTCCTTCAGTACATTGTTAATGGATTCACTATAAACCAGATTACGACAATGGTCAAATCTGTGTCGCGCCTAGATGTAGAAAAATGGTTGCGTATGCAAGACTTCCGCGAGGCAGCCTTGAGGATGCAACAGAGTTCAAATACATGGCACGCAGAGGCACGAAGTCGTATGAAGTTCCTAGCCACTCAAAAGATTGAGGAAATCCTTGCTCAAGACTATGTAATGTCAAGTGACAAGGAGCGCAGGGAAATTGCCAGAACCGCCCGCTTTATTATTGAAGAAGATGATGCTATGGCGGGACTTGGTGCGGGCAACACATTTGTCAATGCCCCGCAACTCAATATCACTGATTCATCGGTTGACTTGATTGCACAACAGATAAGACGCCTAGAGGCAAACGATTCACAAGACCTAACAAAGAAGTGGGATATATTTGAAACACCGCGCGTTCACGCCTTGCACATGGAAACAGATTACGGTGTGATCAACTATGATAGCGAAACCAATGAGTTTCAATGTCACGCCTGCGGCGAATGGTTTGTAGACCTGTATTCACATGCCCTTAAGAAACATTCAATGTCAGAGCGAGAATACAACCTAGCCTTTAGGATACCAACAGAAGATATTGAATGAAAAAGAATGCGGACGTATTGACAACCTACAAGCCGATTGACCTTTCGGTACACGAAGAGAAATCGGCTATGATTTGGGCTGTTCGGAACATCAACCTGCCAAAGAAGGCAAAGTGGGACTTCCAGCACCGTCAATGGCAAGCGTCTATCTTTGATGATGTTTCAAAGGAGTTAGTTGTCATCAAGCCGACACAAATCGGTATGACAACAATCTTTACCTGCAAGATGATGCACTTTGCTCGTTATCATCCTATTCGTGCTATGTATACGCTACCTAGACAACAGGATTACAGAGACTTTGTGCATGGCAAGTTTCACCCGTTGATCGATGGTAGTCCCGCAATTAAAGATTACTTCCCGACTGACAAATATGCAGTAGATAACATTCAAGCGAAAGCGTTTTGTGATTCCTTTTTACATTTCATGGATTCGTCAACGCCGCCGAGAATGTTGGACGTAGACCTTTTGATTCACGACGAGGTTGACTTGTCGAATCAGGAGTATCTTGAGCAGTATCTCGCGCGTCTTGATGCCTCCGAATACGCTATGCGTTGGGCAATATCAACACCTTCGATTGAAAGTTTTGGTATTTCTGCAATGTACGAAGATAGCGATCAAAAGCATTGGCTAGTTA
>Ga0137431_1000458_pt1 | contig 15000 bp, 16 predicted proteins | sample EasRivERMZT800_2_FD_104646 | JGI IMG/M metagenome (GOLD analysis project Ga0137431, IMG submission 104646) | Soil microbial communities from meander-bound floodplain in the East River, Colorado, USA - East River MetaG ERMZT800_2 | ecosystem: Environmental > Terrestrial > Soil > Floodplain ... | reverse complement strand
GTGAAGGATCAGGAGTTCCCGGTTGCAAACAATAAGTTTTAAACTCAGCTTCATAAAAACCAGGAGCCAGCACAAAGCCACCATCCTGGCTTTGCGGCAGATTCACTAACGACTGCGGCTTTTGATCCTCGTCTATTATGGGCTGTATGGAACTGCCGGTATCAACTTCATAGTTAGGGACAGTTTGTTTGCTATTTCGTGCGGTGGAAGCACAGGCACTCAGAATTATGACAAGAAATAAATTTCTAAGTAAAGCTATTGACATAAGGGCGGATTTATATGAATGTTAAATGATCTTTAAACGAAACCATTTATCAAATTTGCTCATACAAAATCCAAAACTATTTACTTATTTAAAAGTAAAGCGACCGTAAAGTATTGTTAACATGACATGAGATTGATTGTGTGGGTATTTCTGATGCTGTAGACCGGTGTTTTTTACTACCAATCGAAAAGTTTAAGCCTTTTTTGAGTGAGTTAAAATATTTCGTTGAATAAATCAACCTTGAACAGTGTGTAGTGCGATACCCTGGCCCCCGGTTGGCGCCAAATATGTTAAAAGACCCGCAACAGAGACCTTCCGCTATGGAGGAAATTTATTCGTAACTTTTGTTCAGCCTTTAAGCCAAAACAATGAACCGATTCCTTCATTTGCCGGCGATGATGATTATCTTCCGAGCCAGCTTGTTTTGTCAGTCACCCCATTTTCCAATAGAAAAGCTCGACAGCTTTGCTGCAAAAGCTATGAACGACTGGCATCTTATGGGTCTTGCCATCACTATTGTAAAAAAGGATTCATTGATCCTGGCAAAGGGATATGGCTATCGGGATTTCATGAATAGATTACCCGTAACTGAAAGCACTGTTTTCCCAATAGCGTCCTGTTCCAAAACTTTTACAACAGCTCTTATGGGAATTGCCGAAGAAGAGGGCAAGATTCAATTGAATAAACCCGTACATCAGTATTTTCCCGAATTTCAACTGTACACTGACCAATTAACCAGGCGTGTTACTGCAGAGGATATGCTCAGTCACAGGACAGGATCAGCCGCACACGATTGGGCCTGGTCATTTAATACCAACTTCCCGGCAGATGTGTATTTAAAAAGAATAAAACATCACCAGCCATTTGCTCCGTTTCGCACACAATTTCAATACAGCAATTTTATGTTTTTTGCATTAAGTGTGTTAAGTGGCAAACTATATAACACGACATGGAATGACCTGGTAAGTAAAAAATTATTTCAGCGTCTGGAAATGAATAATACTTATAGCAATTACACCACACGAAATATTCAGTACGCAAATGCAGCGCTTAAATATGAATTTAAAGATTCCTTCCGGTTAAAGACCACAAACCAAATGGATGACCTGCTCGGAGCGGGTTCAGTTAATTCAACTGCCCTTGATCTTTGTCATTGGTTACAAATGTGGATCGGCGGGGGAACCTATAAAAATATACAGGTACTTACTCCGGGTTTTGTAAAAAAATCGATTGAATCTCAATTTGTGGTTTATGGAGGTATCAATGATAAATATCCAGACGAACATTTTAGCAATATTGGTCTTTGCTGGTTTTTATCTTCCTACCGGGGACACTATAAAGCTCATCATACCGGCAATATCGACGGCTTTTCTTCCAGCATTACTTTTTTCCCCTACGACAGTCTGGGAATTGTGGTGCTTACCAATCAGAATGGTTCCCCGTTGATACGTCTTATTCCGGACTTTGTTGCGGATTTAGTCTTTAATCTACCGGTTCGTGATAAAAATTCCGCAATCGTTGCACTAAGGAAAAAATTTGAAAGCAATGCAAAAAAGCCTGAACTGATAAATGTTGACACGATCTCTGCCAGACCGCTCTTTTCAATAGCAAAATATACCGGGCGGTTTATGAATGCCGGCTATGGAGAGGTAGAGATCGTGAAATCTAAAAAAGGACTACTACTAACCTACTATAACTTGAAATTGGTATTAATTCCAAAGGCAGGACATCGGTTTTCCAGTCATTACTGGTGGGAAGACGAAGATGGAGTTTCCGCGGATGGAGTCGGCGATGTCCTGTTCAATTTTGATAAGAACGACGTTCTGCAATCATTTCAAATTCCCTTTGAACCCACAGTACAGGATATTGTCTTCCGGAAAAAATAATCAGTAAAAAAAATTGGACGCTAACCGGGGACTTCGGTCCCCGCATGAAAAATCTAATTTGTGTTTTTCCGGTAATCATATTCCCTTACAATTGTTTCATCCCCGGCAAAATGAATGTTGCATTGAGTCTTTTTAATGTTGACATATCCGATTCCTGTGCAGCTCCCTGAAATGCTATGAAAGCCAATATGCCGCCGTAAATGATCTTCTTCATTTGTAAAAATTTACTTTAGTGAAACATAAAACTAAACGCCGGAATATGGTAATACTTTAGAAATCTTGCTTTTTTTCCAGTCGGGTCATCTCTTTCGAAATCGAAAAGTTTGACGACAGCCACCAAACAATCCAATAGAAAAATCTCCTTATGGCACCCGAATATTTTTCCGATCCGGCATGGATGGGGAGTCCAGGCATCACAGGCCGTTGCCTATCTTTGTTCACCAACGACAGTATATGAACATAGAATTTAACCGGAACGAAGACAAAATGAAACAAACGCTGGTTGAACTGCGCCAGCGGCTGGAAAAAATTTTTCAGGGCGGAGGAAAAAAAGCCATCGAAAAACAAAAAGAAAAAAATAAACTGACCCCACGGGAACGTATCGCATATCTTACTGATAAGGATAGACCGTTTGTTGAGATCGGCGCATTGGCAGCTTATGATATGTATGCTGAACAGGGAGGATGCCCTGCCGGTGGCACAGTTGCAGGTATTGGATACGTAAGCGGAAGGCAATGCGTGATTATGGCAAATGATCAGACTGTGAAAGCCGGGGCATGGTTTCCCATTACGGGTAAGAAGAACCTGCGACTCCAGGAGATAGCCATGGAAAATCATTTGCCCATCATATACCTGGTGGATAGTGCAGGTGTCTTCCTGCCAATGCAGGATGAAATATTTCCTGACAAAGAACATTTTGGCCGCATCTTTCGCAATAATGCTATTATGAGTGGCATGGGAATCACCCAAATAGCTGCCGTGATGGGTCCCTGTGTGGCGGGTGGGGCGTATTTGCCCATTATGAGCGATGAAACACTAATGGTAGAAGGGAATGGTTCTATTTATTTAGCGGGGCCCTATTTGGTAAAAGCCGCGATTGGGGAGGATATAGACAATGAAACGCTTGGCGGTGCCGTAACTCACACAGAGATCAGTGGCATTGCCGATTATAAATTCAAAACAGAACAGGAATGCATGGATCATATCAGGAAAATGATGGGTATGCTTGGCAACAAACCAAAAGCAGGTTTTGACAAAGCCGAATCAAAACTCCCTTATAAAAACCCCGAAGAACTGTATGGCCTTTTCCCCATAGATGGAAAGCCGTACGACATTTTGGACATCATAGAACGCATTGTCGATGATTCAGAATTTGAGCAATTCAAAGAAGATTATGGTAGAACAATAGTTTGTGGCTATGGCAGGATTGATGGATGGGCCGTCGGAATTGTGGCCAACCAGCGAAAAATAGTGAAGAGTAAAAAAGGAGAAATGCAGATGGGCGGCGTTATCTACAACGACAGCGCTGATAAAGCCGCCAGGTTTATCCTCAATTGCAACCAAAAGAAAATACCATTAGTGTTTTTCCAGGACGTGACTGGTTTTATGGTAGGCAGCCGGAGCGAACATGCGGGCATTATAAAGGACGGAGCGAAAATGGTGAATGCAGTAGCAAATTCGGTGGTTCCAAAGATTACTATCATAATTGGTAACTCTTATGGTGCGGGTAACTATGCCATGTGCGGTAAGGCCTATGACCCGCGATTTATTTATGCATGGCCCACCGCAAAAATTGCAGTCATGAGCGGCGATTCGGCTGCTAAGACCTTATTACAGATACAGGTCGCTGCCATGAAATCCAAAGGAAAGGAAATTACAGCTGAGGAGGAAAAGAAACTATTAAACGAAATAAAGGGAAGGTATGATAAGCAGACATCGCCTTACTATGCTGCATCCAGACTTTGGGTGGATGCGATCATTGATCCTCTTGAAACAAGGACCGTGATTGCTGAAGGAATAGCGGCAGCTGATCATAACGCAGAAATTTATGCTTTGAAGACCGGGGTGTTCCAGGTTTGACAGAAATTTGGAATCTTGGACAAATGGCCATAATTTTGGGACAAATTTCAAGGTCGGAAATGGACAAGAAAAAAATCAAACAGCCAAAAAAAAAATCGAGCCAGTACGAAACAATGACAATGCCTGAAGAGCCTTCAGCGTATGGTATTTCTTCTTCATTAAACGTTGTAAATGGTACAATGAGGGAATCCAATTATGTTAAAAGGGCACTCGCCCTGATGGGCGTGGCTTCAATGGCTCCATTCAAAACTGTTGAAAATGTTGCTGACTTTATTTACTGCATCCGTGCAGGGGTGCCTAAAAAAGCCCTCGACCATCTTGTTGATGTAACCGGAATCAGCGCTGTCGAAATGGCCGGCATTGTTCGGACTTCGGACAGAACCTTGCGGAGATATTCTGCCAATCAAAAATTAAATGCCGAACAATCTGAAAGGGTGATAGAATTGGCAAAAGTATATAGCCGCGGGGAAGAAGTTTTTGGCTCTATTGATGCATTTCGTGAATGGATGAATGGCACTGTGCTTGCATTGGGCAATAAAAAACCCAAAGAATTCCTGGACACTTCGCTCGGTATTGAGATGTTAATGGATGAATTAGGAAGAATAGAGCATGGAATTTTTGCCTGATGAAAGTTTACAGGATAAGCAAATGCGATTTTATTTCCGATCTGCGCGGAACGGGAGCCGCCAGATACCCGGGACGATGGCATAGCAAGGGCACTTATATTCTTTATACGGCTGCTTCACCCTCATTAGCTCTTTTGGAAAGTGTAGTTCATATCTCTAATATAGCTGTTGCTTCCTATTGTATGATCTGCCTGTCTGTTCCGGAAGATAAAGTAAAAAGTATTGCTGCCTCAGAACTTCCTGCTAACTGGTTTGTAAATCCGCCAGCGGATATTTTTAGAAATATTGGAGATGAATTTATAAAGGAAAATAAATTTCTTGCACTGAAAATTCCATCAGCCATCATGCCTGAAGAAAACAATTACTTATTGAATCCCAGTCATCCTGATTTCAAAAAGGTAAGTGTTGTTTATACCCGGAAAATACCTATAGACGAACGTTTTTTAAAAAAGAATGATGAAAGATAAAAAAGAGATCACGATGTACACGGATGGGGCTTCAAGAGGTAATCCCGGGCGGGGTGGCTATGGTGTGATATTGATAAGCGGGGATTATCGAAAAGAATTATCGCAGGGTTACAAGCTGACCACCAACAACCGTATGGAATTAATGGCAGTGATAGTGGGTCTGAAGGCATTGAAAAAAGAAGGCATGAAAATCACCATCTACTCTGATAGCCAATACGTAGTAAAAGCCATTGAAGAAGGCTGGCTGGATACGTGGATAAAAACCAACTTTAAGGGTGGAAAAAAGAATGTTGACTTATGGAAAGAGTTTTATGATTTATCAAAGAAACATACGCTACGGTTTGTTTGGGTAAGGGGACACGCGAATAATTCGTTTAATAATCGCTGTGATGAATTAGCGACCGAAGCCGCCGATGGAACCGGCCTTTTAACGGATGAAGGATATCTAACGGAAAATAATTCGTTGTTTAAATAAGTATGGTAAAGGACTTTCTTTGCAGTTGGAGTGGAGGTAAAGACAGTTGCTTCGCCCTGATGCAGGCTGTTTTAATGGGATATACCCCCAGGGTTTTATTGAACGTATTAAATGAAGAAGGAAAAATATCAAGGTCACATGGTATTCCATACTCAATCCTGCGGGCACAGGCTGATGCTGCAAAGCTACCCCTTCATTGCATCAGCAGTTCGTGGAAGGACTATGAATTGCATTTTACAAATGCTTTGACCGAATTGAAAGAAAAATTTCAGTTAACACATGCAGTATTCGGTGACATAGATCTGCAGGAACACCGGGATTGGGAGGAAAAAGTTTGCGCCAATTCAAATCTGACCGCAGTACTCCCTCTCTGGAAACAAAACAGGAAAGCATTGGTATTGCAGATGCTGGAAGCAGGCATTGAATCAATTATTGTCAGCTGCAACGAAACGATGGGAGAAAGATTTATCGGCAGGCGTATTACAACCGGCTTGGTGAATGAGTTGGAAAGCATGGGCATTGATCCCTGCGGCGAGAATGGAGAGTATCATACTCTGGTATTAGATTGTCCTCTGTTTTTTACCGCAATTGAGGTAAAAATTACGGACCGACTAATTCATGACAATTATTGGTTTGGGCAGCTGGAACTGGGCTTAACACGATGACAATTGCTATTTTTATTGGTCACGGGATTATCTTGGTGAAAAACAAACCGATCCGTTATTGCGGATGGCTATATTAAGCTTGTGAAGGCACTGGTTACGCTACAGTCAGTACCACCTTATTCCTGGTAAGATAGTTATATAAATACAAGATACCAGGAAGACATACCAATGTTGCGATCAAAGCATTTTTATAGAAAGGAAGACCGGCAGCATAGCAGGTCATCAGGCCGTTGAAATCTTTTGAATAGGTAGCTTCCGTTGTCGCCATCCAAACACCGAAGTTCGACAGCAGGAAGAATATAGTGGGAGCAGCGATGCCGCCTGTCAGCAAGCTGGAATAGCTTCTCCCTTTCAACTGCCACCCGATTAATGTTGCAGTCAGCAGAATCAGGTAATTTCTCCATTGGCCGCCATAAAAACCCGAATAGGGAAATAAATCCAGCTTATATAAAAGTTGAATAATCACATCACTGATAAATAATGCCATCAATGGCAACAGAAAAGACATATCCCTTTTCTTAATAATGAACCCTGAAAATAGGGCAATCGCAATCACTGGTGAAAACCCGGACCAGTCGGGATCAGGACCGAAAAAATATTTGCACAGCGTTGTCAATCCTATAAGAATAAGTATAAAAAAAATTGTTCTGCCATTAAGTTTCATAATAAAGTGTTTGATCAATAAAAAAACATGTCATTGATATGAGGCAAAAGTAAAAGAATTAAAACGATATTCCCGATTATTATACCTAGCCTACTGGAACGCTGGCTTTAAATATCCAGGATGGTTCAGCAGCGGAAATCTTTATTTCATTGTTTGGAAAAACGATGGCAGAAGGCTGACCCTTTTTCAAAACAACTTTATTTTCTTTATGCATGATCTCTGCCCGGCCATCCGCTATCAACAATATCTCGGCGGTATGTGGTGTAAATGTAATACTGTCCCCATTATGCAATATAAAGCTGCTTAACTCAAAATCCGGGGCAGGTGTTTGATATACTATTTCACCGCCGGTTTTTACGCCTTTTAAAATCTCTGGATGGGTGGCCTCGCATTTTACATGCTTCAACAATTCAGTCACATCGATACCTTTATTCGTTAACCCACCACGCAGTACATTATCCGAACTGGCCATGATCTCCACATTCTGTCCTTCAAGATATGCATGCGGAACACCTGAATCCTGGAAAATGGCTTCGCCTTTTTCCAGGCTTACAAGATTAAAGAGATAAATGGAAAAAATTCCCCGGTCGATTTTCACCGGATTTGAAAATATAAGCCATGCTTTTGCTGCCCAGTAATCTGCCTGCGCCCGGTTTAATTTTTCTTCTTTAAACAACGGAATAATACGATCTATCAACGGCTGCAGTCTGGCATTCACTTCTTCCTGGGGCATTTCCATTATTGTCGTGTAAAGGCCTTTATAACCTGACTTTTCAAACAATGTTAAAAGGAAGGTCAATTCCAAAATTTCCTTTAAAGTCCTTTTTATTTTTGCCTCCGTCTTAAAGCCATGCAATAGCCAAAACTCGCCCATCGCTACCATTAGTTCCGGTTTGTGGTTATCATCTTTGTAATTGCGATGAGGTGAATCCAGTGGAATTCCCTTTTCAATTTCTGCGGCAAAATCTTTCATCGCATCCGTTTTGGAAGGATGCACTTGTATTGAAAGCATATCCTTTACATCCAGGGCCTTTAGCAAATAAGGCAATGTGCCGAAACGCCGGGCTACATAGTCACCCATAGCGGTAGGTGATAAAGTCGTAAAATAATCACGCAACAGATGAATGGAACCGTCTGACATGATCACCTCGCATTCGGCTTGAGGATGCACCCCGAGCCAATATTCAGCAAAAGGAATTTTTTCTTTATTTGGCAAATTGAGCAAAGAGGGAATAAAAGAATAACCCCCCCAGTCATAATGTTTGACTGTACCAGTTAGTTGGGCAATGAAATCCATAAAAATTTTTTATCTTAAGCAAATATACTATTGTGCATGGCTTTACATATTAAAACAGGTGCTGATGGGGAAAATCTCGCAGATGAGTGGCTAAAGGGACGGGGCTATGAAATATTGCACCGCAACTGGAGGCACCGTCACTATGAGATCGATATCATTGCCCTAAAAGACAAGAAGCTGCATGTTGTCGAGGTAAAATGCCGCAACAGTTCCCGGTTTGGAAATCCGGAAGAAAGTGTGACAAAAAGAAAATTCAAAAACCTTCAGCGCGCCGTAGATGAATTTCTATTTCTCAATCCCGGCCATAAGTGGATTCAATACGATATCCTTTCCATCATTTTGCATAAAAATAAGGAAGCAGATTTCTTTTTACTCGAAGATGTGTTTCTATGAGGTAAATGGGTGAGGGATATGCAGAGAATACGATTCACATTAGCTTACTTACTTCCATTGATACTGATTGCTCCATACATCTTTTCTACCAGTTTGTAGGCGGCCGGACAATACTCGATATTTTGTTTGTGCACATGCCCATAATCCTTAAGTTTCTTTGGCAAATGAGGAAACCCGGCACAATCAGCAGGGCGAATCTCGTAAATGGTACACTTGTTATTTTTCAAATTTAGGAACTGGCATGGCTGGCTTTTATTCAACCAATCCCCGTTGTTGCCTCGTTCTTTAAGCAACCATTTCTCCCTGAATTCGCGTGCGGTCTGTCCGAAATGAGCTGATATCCTTTTCACGTCCGCATTGTTGAAAGTCGGAGTCATTTTTTTGCAACAGTTAGCACAGCTAAGACAATCCACTTCTTTCCATACTTCACTTTCCAACTTGGCAGTTAATACTTTCAATCCTTTTGGAGGTTGTTTTTGGACGATGCTTAAAAACCTTCTGAACTTGCGTTTGGTTTCCAGCACTTTTTGCTTAAAGGAACGGAGATTCACTTTTCTTCGATCACTCATGCATCGAAGGTAAGTGAAAACTTCAAAGGACATTGCTGAGCCCCCGAAAAGTTGAACGCACCTTATTGTCAAACTCATTGCATAGCGGCAATCACTTTTAATTGCGTTATACCCCGGGTAATAAATTTTTCAAATACTGTGTTCATTGGCTATTTTTGTTTTTTACAAAACCAATAAATATGAAATTGTTGACTATCCCTATTGCAGCTATCATTATTTTGACCTGGACTTTCGGCGCCTGTAAATCATCATCTGGCCTTCCGTCTTTTTGCGACACAACCTGCCTTAAGGACTCTATTAAATTCATCAAAGAAGACCATCCGTACCAGCCTTATGTTTATATCAGCGCCAACAACTGTGTAGCCGATACGATCACCTGGAGCTATATTGACATGGGCATCAACCGCAAAATGGGATTTGCTGACTTAGTGGGAACAACGGTTAAATTGAATAAAGACAATATTAATTGTTTTATAAAGGACACCAGCTATGCATACCTGTCTTTCAACGATTGCAGCAATGGTCGCGGGTTTTTATTAAAAATTCCGTTTGATAAAAAAGAAACTATTGGCAGGAAAGCAAGTGCACTTAATGCCTTTGACCCAAAATTTGAAGTGTCGCAGGGATTGATCGCTTACTCGGACCGTGGAAATATATTTGTAGAAGACATAAACACAGGTAAAACAGCGATGATGACATTCGGAGAAAAAGTGGATATTGATTATGACGCTATACATGAGACCATTGATTCGGTAAATATAACAGCAGGAAGAATTTGGGCAAGAGTATTGTTAGGCAAGGAATGGAAAACTTTCGAAAAAAATATTGAGCTTAAATGATCGTGTATTCCCGAAAAACTTTTTGAGCAAACCCTAAATCTCAAATTTTTAGTGTGGGACGTTTATAAAAAGGGATTCAAATCTTATCTGCAACTGGAAAAATCATTAGCCGATAACTCGGTGGACGCTTACCTCCGGGACATTGATAAATTGACAGAATACTTACTGCAGGTTTCATCACAAAAGAGACCTTCCGAAATAAAGCTCAAAGAATTACAGGAGTTTATTAAATGGGTGGCAGAACTGGGCATGACCCCTTCTTCCCAGGCCAGGATTATTTCAGGTATAAAAGCATTTTACAAATACTGCCTGCTTGAAAATATTTCAGAGCTTGATCCCACTACCCTCCTCGACGCTCCTAAACTAAAACGTTCCTTGCCTGATGTACTCAGCTTCGGAGAAATAGACGCCATTATTTCACAGATAGATTTGAGTAAACCTGAAGGTGGAAGAAACAAGGCTATCCTGGAAACAATGTATAGTTGTGGCCTGCGCGTAAGTGAAACGGTGAACCTGAAAATATCACAGTTGTATCTGGACGTCGGTTTCATACGGGTGATCGGTAAAGGAGATAAAGAAAGGCTGGTTCCCATAGGCAGCAGCGCCGTTCATTATATCAACATCTATAAAAATGAAATAAGAGTTCATATGCAGCCTAAAGCCGGCAATGACGATATACTGTTTTTGAACAGCCGCGGAACAAAGCTCTCAAGAGTAATGATCTTCCTGATCATAAAAGAGCTGGTCAGGAAAGCAGGCATTAAAAAAACAGTTTCACCACATACATTTCGTCATTCCTTTGCCACTCATCTCGTGGAAGGAGGAGCCGATTTACGGGCTGTACAGGAAATGCTGGGACACGAAAGCATTACCACAACAGAAATCTATACCCATTTGGATCGTGAGTTTTTAAGGAAGACATTGGAACAGTTTCACCCGGCATTTAAAGGGTAGCACTTACTCAATTATGATTTTTTCAGTATAACCTTTTCCTGATATTTTGTTTCTGTTTCTTAAAAAACAGGCACCAGCGACCAAAGTTGGTATTGGAATTTTGATTATCCTGTTAGGCTCATCCATCCACAATTCTTTATTTAAAATTACCTGTCCATTAATTGTCAACAGTTGAAAGATATAAGCTCCTTTTTCCTGCTGGTTCATCTCAACTGTCAGGGTATTATTACTTTTCAAAGGGTTTGGGTAAACTCTCGATTTGTGTACTTCGCTTGATGGAAAAACTTTACGCTCAGCTGTATCCGGAATAGTTGTTGTATCTATTTCGCCACCCTCCTCCAATGAAGGTGGAATAAAATTTAGATCAGTAATAATCATACCCATTACAACCTCCTCATTTGAACTATTATCCGGGATCATCGGGATTATAATTTCTCCTGCATTGCTCAACGTAACTATGGTTTCAGTCAGGTGAAATCCAATAACTGAACTTACCAATACACAAGTGGTTTCTTTTCCATCGTATTTTAATGAAAAAATCCCGGTGCTATCAGTTGCCACCGATATTGTTGTCCCTTTAATAAATACAGTCGCATAGGCAATTCCTTCATCGTTGTCGTCGACGACCTTTCCTCTTATTGTTTGAATAACTTTTTCGGCAGACATTTCCTTTATTTCATTCCTTTTTGGATTAGCAACCAGAATACTATCTTCCTTCAAAAATTTAACCTTTCCCTGTGCTGTGGCTTTACTTGATACTAAAAAGGCAGGTAACATGAATTGAAAAAAATATTTTACCCATGGTATCCTTTTTCGCGGAAGTTGAATCGGCCGATTCAATTGATCCTGCATAAATCGTCCACACACAGGGCCGGCTGTCGCCTTTCTGAAAAAAGCAACCATTTGTTCATCATTCATCCCGGTAAAATCAACGACCTGCTTCTGGCATGAACCGCAAAACCTGCCTTTTTCAGCCATCGTCATGCTATTCCAGTTCTCATGACATTGTTCAGGAATGTACAATTGAATATGTTTACTCATAATACGGTTTTGTTTTAAGAATGATATGTAACTGTTAGATCCTTATTTTTCATTAATCCATAAAATCCCTGCCTACCGGCAGGCAGGCAATAAATCCCAGTTCAGACAAAAGGGGCCGGCAGAAACCAGCCCCGTATCAATTAACCGGCTGTCAACTGATTAATTATTCTTCTTTTGATGCTGCTGCATCGAGAATTGGATGTCGTTGTGTATGGAAAGTATCAACAGGCAGGTCGCAGTACAAAATACAGGGCTGGTAATGCAATGATGGCCATTCCAGCTGCCATCATCGTTCTGAATATTGATCAGCCTGGCCGACATCATATCATACCACTTCTTCCATTCATTGCCGCCCTGGATCAACATGCTTTCACCCGTCATCAGGAAACTCATAAACTCCTCCCCACCGTTGTTGCCGAAGCCAACCATTACGTCCTCTCTTATTGCCTGGTTCTTTGAAGCCTTATTAATAGAATAGGCAGTGACCAGTTCTTTCGCATCTGTTGTGGACACACCAGCCTCCATTAAATTATTTTCTGTTACTTCATCGTCTTTAATTTTTCCTTCTTTCCTTGCCTTTTCAACTATGTCTTTTGCTCTTTTTGATTCCTTCGCACTGGCCCTGGTGGTACTTGACAATCCATATAACATTACGCCGGCCGCTTTCCCGGTCACTACAGAATTTGTATGGACATCGAAATTGCCATTTTGGTATTTATAGCCACGGATCAACACAGCGGAATCGATTTGCCTTCCGACGTCACCAGCACTTTCAAGCGCATTGTTGGCCAAGGCTGATTGCAATACCGGCGCCCATCCCCCATCCTTCCAGCTTCCGTCAGCATCCTGGCATTGCTGTATGCGGATTACACATTTATCCAGTGCCTTTTCAATTCTTTTTTTCAATTCTGAATCGCTAATGCTATAGCGCAGAATATTGGTAAAGAACTGGGCGGTCAGTATTACATCAATATTTCTTCCCAGCTTGGTTTGTGGTTGCGTATTGGTAAGTGTGGTAATATAAACCTGGTGGGCAGGACAATTCTCGATCGCTTTCAATAGGAATTCAGTCGCTCTTTTCAGGTTTTTTGAATGGCTTCCTTTTTCTAATGTATTATCAGTTCGCAGCAGCGACATCGCCACAAGTGATGTGGTGGCTGGATCACTCGGTACCGCATGTGGATCCATAATATCCTGTCTTGTATGTGTACCGGCGCCCCACCCACCGTCATTTGCCTGTGCTTTATTGATCCAATCCAATCCTTTTTTAACTGATGCTTCAACTTTTTCCGGTGTTTTAAAAGTGCTGATCCATTTTCCCTCCTGGCTGGTATCAATCCCTAAAATTGTCTTCATTACACAGACGTGGTTCGCCGCAGGATTGTTACAACATCGGGCAATTGTTTTTTTACTTTCATTTTGTTTACCGCTAAAAATGATCAGGCCGGCAATTAATGCCGACGACAGGGAAAGCAAGACATTTCGTTTGACAAATAGAAGTTTCATGATTTCAGGTTTTTGGCCTGCATTCAGCAAGCGGGTTTAACGTAATTTTTTAATCCATATCTAAAATGGGATTGCCATTATCATTTGTTATTCTTCCGATTCTCTTGTGAGACCTTAGGGGATCAAATGCCAGTTTCATGAATAGCACAGGCAAATGCATTAAAAGCGTTGTTCTCATAATTGATGTTTTCGGAACAGATGCAATGTTTTGCTTTATTACATAAAAAAAGTTTTAAGTTTATGGGTTTTAGTTTTTTGTTATGAAATCACCTGCATCGATACGCGTCTAAAGCCTTTCTTCTTCAACATCTTTCAGTAATTTTACCAAGGTGTCATTTTTGAAAAACATATCATCGGGATCACTTACGGACACAGAGCTGATTGCACTTTACAAACAGTCGGAAGACCTGTCGGTGCTGGGCGAATTGTATCAACGCTATATGGAACTGGTATATGGCGTGTGCCTGAAATACTTTAAGGAACCTGAAACTGCCAAAGACAGCGTAATGCTGATATTTGAAGAATTGGTATCAAAATTGAAAAAGCATGAAGTGGAGAATTTCAGGGGATGGCTGCACCAGGTTGCCAGGAATCATTGCCTGATGCAGTTCAGAACACCTAAGAACCTGAAAACAGTTGAGTTCAAATCAGATCTTGTGCAAAACGAAGAAAATGTGCATCTGAATGGCGAATTGGAAAAAGAGGAAAACGTTAAAAAACTAGAACTGTGTATGGGAACGCTGACGGTCGATCAGCAGCAAGCCATACGTTTGTTTTACCTTGAAGAGAAATGCTATAATGAAATCGTGGAAATAACCGGAAAGGACTGGAACCAGGTCAGGAGTTTTATACAGAACGGAAGAAGGAATTTGAAAAATTGCATGGAAAAGGATTTAAAAATTGACGTTAAGGGCTCCGAATTTTGAGCGATTTGAATTTGATTTTTTGAAATGTCAAAAGAACAAAACATAAAGACATTTACAGCAACAGATATTGAACGATATCATAGGGGACTGATGTCTGCCAGGGAAAGACACGCTCTTGAAAAAGCAGCATTAGATGATCCCTTCCTCGCTGATGCATTGGAAGGATATCGTCATGTAACGGCTAATGTCAATGAAGACCTGGCTGAACTAAAAAAACGCGTAGACAACAGAACAGGAAGAACGGAGGTCGCGCCTGTTTTGCCGGTCAGCACATCGTCGTTTACCTGGTGGAAAGTGGCAGCCATGTTATTTTTAGTTAGTGGAGCTGGATTGTTGGTCTACCAACTT
>Ga0137431_1000453_pt1 | contig 15102 bp, 20 predicted proteins | sample EasRivERMZT800_2_FD_104646 | JGI IMG/M metagenome (GOLD analysis project Ga0137431, IMG submission 104646) | Soil microbial communities from meander-bound floodplain in the East River, Colorado, USA - East River MetaG ERMZT800_2 | ecosystem: Environmental > Terrestrial > Soil > Floodplain ... | reverse complement strand
CATAGGGAAAAACACTTACACGTACAAATGCACTGATTGCAATGGAAACACATGGGAAGAAACCAGGCTGCAGTTGTATCAAGACCCAATCGGTCCAATCTCGGGTCATGCGCAAGAACCACCCCCTAATAGCTATGATTACACTATCTATGTCCCATGCCAATGAGCATGCCAGGGACGAAAAACATTGTGCTTGGTCTTGTCTTAGCCGCGCTTGGCATTACAGCGATTGCTTTACTATTGCACCGCTCATCACCGTTCGTGTCTGTTGAACCTCTTACGAGTCCGCAGAAAATTACAGCGCAGCGACTCAATAGTCTGAGGCCGTTCTGTAAGTCGTACAGACTTCGGCGCGGATTGTGGCCCGGTGGTCCAAGTGATCTATTGAATATGTTTTCTGAAATCACTCCCACGATGCTCACGGACGGCTGGGGACAGGGCTTCGCGTTCCATACGAACTCGTCGGGTATTATGATTGTATCTCTGGGCGCCGATGGGCAACCAGGCGGAACACGGACGAACGCCGACGTGATGCTTACGCTCGAATAGAGAATAGTAACGTCTCAGGACCGCCTTTCGATTGGCCCGTCGCCTCAGATCTAAACATTTCAGAGACAATGATGAACATGAACAGATGAACAAAATTTCCGACGAGCATCCACGACAAGTGTCGAAGCGGTGGACGCAACGTTCCAATCGCGCGGAAACGCGTCGCCGCCAGCGAGCGTTGTTATTGGCGTGCGCAGGTGCAGCCGCAGTTGTTTTATCGCCTTGGCCCATGCCATCACAGCGCGAAAATGTGCCTCGCGAAAGTATTGAGGCCGAACCAAAGAAGATTGAAAGCCTCGACGGGTTGCTAACACAAACGGTCTCGGAAATCGAGTCGAATGACGTTGCTTTGCTAAATCTTATCTGTGCACAAGGCCTTCCAGGTAACGAAGGCTTGAACATCCATGAATGTCTTGCCGTCCTTGAGAGCTGGGCAAGTCGCGTCCGAACGGAAACTGAACGCCATTGGCACCGATTCCACAAAGCCCCGGCAGAATTCCAGAATTCATCCGAGATTTTTCGAATCCTCATGCTCGGCACCGTATTACAGGAGGATTGCCATGTTGGTTACAATCCAAAGCGCATGACAGCCGTCGGCGAATTCGAGCCGAACGACGTATTCTTTGCTGATTCGCGAGATGTGTTCGTTCACGGTCTCCTTTCAGGCAAACGCCAAGGCACATGCAGTTCCCTTCCGATTCTATACCTGGCAATCGGACGGCAGCTTGGTTACCCATTAAAGCTGGTCACGGCGAAGGCGCATCTCTTCCTGCGTTGGGAGGATCGGAACGCACGCTTCAATATCGAATGCACCGGACGTGGTGTGGGAATCTACGATGATGATCATTACCGGCAGTGGCCCATTCCCATGAGTGCCGAAGAAGAGGTAGAAGGCGGTTACTTGAAATCTTTGAGTGGCGCAGAAACGTTGGCGATGTTTTTGAATCTTCGTGGGCAGTGCTTGTTAACGGCGGGACGAAAAGAGGAGGCCCTTTACTCTCACGCCGAAGCGGTGAGATTGGCGCCACGGTCGAAGTCCTGTAAATTAGTTTTCGAGGTCGCAAAGAACCAGATTCTTGAACGCACAAGTCCGGCGACACTTCTTATTCCGCAGTCAGCGCCCTTTGCAATACGGGCGCCAACGCTGGCAATTGAACCAAATCCACTCAACCAAATTCGAACACCATGAAAGCTAAATCGATTCTCTCACCTTGCTTATTGGCACTGCTAATAAGTCTCGTCGTAGGCGTCTTTCACGCGAGCGGCTTTCATAATCCGCATCTTGGCCGCTGGATTAATCGCGATCCGATTGGCGAGTTGGGTTTTCACCTGTCGGCCCGAGCGCACATGGATGCTGCTCCTCACGATGGAGGCAACAGAGGGAACCTGTATGCCTTTGTCAGCAACGATCCCCTCTCAAAGATTGACGCATTTGGCTTAATCGGAACGTGTATATGCAACTTTAGAATAGCACCTGTTTTCCCCCCTGCGTGCGATCGGTTTTGCACTTGCATTTCCACGTCGGGCATCCGGTTTGTGAGTGACAGGAATTATTTTCCTAATTGTCTACTTTTGTGTTTGGGTCCAAATTCATATTTTCCCACAAAGTAAAGTGAAAGAGTAATCCAACTATCATGCGTCTCTACTTGAGTACATCTCAGATTCCTGAATTGACAGGGCTTCCCCGGAATATGCGCCTAAAATTCGTATCCTTCGCGATCGTCGCTATGAAATCGGACAGGCGACTTACCCCTTTCCTTCCAGTGTTGCTGGCTATATTGGGTGGCATCGCGGCTGTATTTGGAGGTTTATTCCTTGCTCCTCTTTTTTTACCGACGGGCAGCGTGGTTTCTTCCGCAGCTCCTACTTCCATCGACATGATCTCATCCCTGGCAGGTGCTGCGTCTGGGGCCGCAGTCGGCGGGTTTGTGGGGCAGCAGATTCTCTTTTCACGAATGCGGCCTTACTTACGAAAGCTTCTAAGCAGCTAAGCGAAGAAGATTGGGGTCAACTTTACACATTTGCATTCTACATTTGGGTTGCGTCCCCCAGGAGGGAACCGATGACTCTGCGGGCATGCCAGAGCTCTTCGCATCGAACGGCCCGGCCTCTGCACTGATTCATTATCAAAAGTGCGGGCGCAGCTTGCCGCGATGGCGCATTGCCGGCAACTCAAGAAAGCCGGCTCCGCCCGCTCAACCATTATTCTCTGGCCATCCCGAACTGAGGATGCCGTTTGTGATGACGCACGAGCATTACGCGGATCAATTGCGCCTGGACTTCGTAGAGGACGTGATAAGGAAATCGCTTCAGGTTTGCCCGCCTGAATCCTCGCTCCACCGGCGGAAATCTCAATGGGTTCTCCGCCGCGCGGCCGATCGTGTCTCGCAGTTCGTCACGGAATTCATCAGCCAGTTTGGAAGAAATGTTTCGGTAGTAACGGCGAATCTCCAACACATCCCACCGCACCAGCGGGTGGTAGATGACCTCCATGCCGCTCAGTCCCCTTCGATGGAGGACCAGAATTCGCTGGAGGCAAGCGGACGCACCTTGCCGGAATCCAATTCTTCGCGACGCCGCGCGGCCTCTTCGATGCCTTCAGCGCTGCCGTCCTCCTCGCTGTGAGGAGGCAGGGAATCCAGAAGCCAGGCAGCCAGGTTGCCCCGCTCCTGGTCCGACAATTCGGAAACCGCGCTTTGAATTTCCGTCAGCGACATGTCGAGACGTTACCGATACTCGACCCTAAACGCAAGCCGTGCAAAAAGCTTGTAAGAAGGCTTGCACCGTTTGCGATGAGAGATTCCTCAAAGGTTATAGCGAGGCTGTGGCAGACTCACAGCGCGTCAACGAATTCTTCCAGGCTTACGCCTGGCTGCCGCAGGAGACTCTGTAAAGTCTTTGGCAAAATCGTACGGTGATTCGGCACAGTAACATGAAGGCCCGCCTTGCTCATGCGGATGTGAGAGCCGTCCTACCGGGTGACCCTAAAGCCGAGCCGCCGCAACGCCTTCACGGCCTCCCTGCCGGAAACATCGCGTGAAGTTTCACACGGTCGTCAAAACCGTGTCGTGCACGAAATGCAGGCGGATGGAGCGCGGCGCTTTGCCTTCATCAAAGTAGCAGGAGACGGCTTCCCGCACGTTGTCCTGGAGTTCGCGCAGGTCACGGCCTTGGGTAGTGATGCCGCCTTTGCCCCGCGGGGCGTCCCACGAGGCCACATACCAGCCACTTTCCTCGTCGCGCTCCACTTTCAACGTAATCTCTTTCATGCGCGTTTAGGATCGTCCAGCCGCATTCCACTGACAAGCGGAAAGGTGGCGTACGCCAATGGAAACTGGTTTCACCGAATGCGCCCAAACAAACCAGCCACTTGTCCATCCGCGAAACACCCCCTCCTCCTCGGTCGAGGAGAGGGCGGGGTGAGGAGTATTCGCGGTCAAAAGAAGTTGTAAGAAGGCTCGTGCCGTTTGCGATGAAGCGGGTGAAGGCTGTTCGCGTGGATGAACAAAACAGGTGGCGAGCGCCGCCGACAAAATACCTTGCGGTAGTTTTAAGTCGCAGCCAGTTCCCTCGCGTGGGCGATCTCACCGGCGTGAGCGGGGCGAACCTGACCAGCCATCAGCGTCACTACGGCAATCGTGTCGCCGTCCAGGGAAGTAAACTCAACCTCATAACCTTTCTCCGCCCGATGCACCAGCACCACAGTGCCAATATCACCGGCATTCAGCCCGTGTTCCGGCAGGTCGCACGTGAGAACCACATCGTCCAGTTCTTTGATCATAGTCGCTAAAAGACACCTTCTGCCATCAGCAACTCCCGCACGGCGACAGCATCGGATCGGTTGATCGACAAAGTTTGGATGGTCGCTCGACCGATCTCAGTTTTGCCGACCAGCAGCGCGCCGTCCCACCTGAAATGGTCACTCCAGTTCTGGCGTCGCGGATCGAAGAGGCGAACAACTTTCCGCGTGGCAGGATCGACCCCGGAGAGATTTGGCCCCTTGTAGCGGTTGCAAAAGCAGCAAGCCAACGCCAGGTTGTCCGGCTCCGTAACCCCGCCGTGTTGCTCCGCTACGATATGATCGATCTGGAAAGGCACCCGAGCCAACCGTTCCGGAAACTGACAATATTCGCAGCGACCAGCAGCGCGGTCCCAAACGAGCCTCTCCAGCCCGCTTCCATGCAGCGCTCAAGGCGACCGCGTGCTGCGCCGCAAAGAAAGACGCGCCTTGGCCTGCAATAGCTCCAAGGCCCGGCCCACGTTCAGGTAATTGTCCAATTCGCGACTCTCTTCCGGCGTGAGACTGCCTTCGCGCGCTTTGGCCGATAATTCATTCACGCGCTCGACATCCGCCGCCGGCAACTTCAGCGTCATCAGCGCTTGGGCGGCTTCCGGCGAAAGATTCCCATTATCCGGCTCGATGGTGCGACTCCAGATTTCGGCCTCACTCTCTGCAATCACCATGCTCATGGGGCACTTCTATCGTAAATAGCCGCTCAAAGCAACCATTGGCTGGCAGGTTAACAGTGATAATAAAGCGCAAAGACACGCGACGGAACACTCCCTCTTCTCTTTGGTCGAGGAGAGGGCGGGGTGAGGAGTATTCGCGGTCAAAAAAAGTTGTAAGAAGCCTCATGCCGTTTGCGATGAAGCGGGTGAAGGCTGTTCGCGTGGATGAACAAGAACTGGCGGCAAGCGCTGCTGGCACAACGAATCCAGATGCCCGCTCGGTTATTGCTTTACAGAAACACCGGGCCGACCACTCAAGCAAAGTTAATGTTTCCGTCCAAGCCAGCTTCACCCGCTTGCCGCAGCAATCGAAGCAGGTGCGCGCATTCCGACTGACGTGAGCGGCGTCGAATCAAAACGATCAGACCCGCAAATGGCGTCCGGGCCTGGATGGTCTGCTGGGCCAAAGCCAAAAAGTGGCCGCGATTGCAACTGATGATTATCCGCTTCTCTTCCTGCGCGTGTCGGAAAACCTCTTCGTCTGGAGCCGTGACAGGCAGGACATCTCTGAGCCGCACTACGTCATGACCCCAATAGCGCAGCAAATGCGCCGCCTCGGCCGGCACATCGTGGTCAAGAAGGAATTTCACGCGGGCGGCCCGGCCATCTGTTCGGCCACCAGCGCGTCAATTTCCGTCCGGTGATCCTCGTAGTACGCCAGGCATTCATAGACTTGCGCCCGCGTCACGTCTGGGAAGCTGCGCAAGACATCATCGATGCTGGCCCCATTGACGATTAAACCCACCACGTCGTGTACTCCGATGCGGGTGCCCTCAATGATCGTCCGGCCCTGGCAGACTCCGGGAAGATTCACCAAATAACGGTATGCAGTCGCAGCCATGTCGTCAGTCTAGGGGCTGTTCAATGGGGCTGCAAGCCCGCCGGGCGGCAGAACTATGGAGAAATGCGTAAAACTTGTAAGAAACATGCCGCCGTTTGCGATGCAAGGGTGAAAGGCTGACCGAGTGACCAAACCAAAACTGGCGGCGAGCGCCGCCGCCACGGACCAAAGGACTCCAAGGAAAAAACAAACGGACCTCGATTCTTGCGTCCCATTATCAGGACCTGTGCCGGCTGCGTTGGCCAAAACCCTGGATGGGGCGCGGCGCTCGCGAGAATTGCCGAAAGCCGCCAAGGATCTCCTGCCACCGAGTTCTCTCTAGCGAAGACGCGGGACGACCCTCCGCTGTGAGGCTCGCTTCTGTGTCAAAAGTGAAGACCGAGCCAGGACGCCTTTTCCCGTTTCGCGAATCGCAAGCAAGATTCCCAGCCCAACGGGGCACATTCCCTGCTACGCATCTTCGTGGACGCAGTGCCCTGCTTTTGTACTGCGGCAGGGCTTTGCTTGCCGGTGACAATTTGCGCAATCAAGGCAAAACACTGGGTCTTACGTCACAAGAATTAAAAACAGGGTCTTATTACGGATTCAACTTTGACGACTGCGGATGCTCAAGAACAGGAGAGCGATTCTCCGAAGGTGAAAACTATGATGATCCGAATGAAGGCGCTGATAGCCGTCTGCGCGACGCTGCTTAGCAATCTCGCTGAGCTTCCCGCAGCCGAGAATTCACTCCAAACCCCAGGCGGCGCCCTACGGAAGACTAAGTCACGCGAGGAATTTGTCCGGCTCCTCAAGGATGCGGAGAATCGTGATGCGCAAGCGCAATGCATGGTAGCCGAAGCGTATTTTCTCGCGTCGTACGAAGGCGTGTCTAAAAACGACATCGAAGCAGCAAAGTGGTATCGAAAGGCGGCGGAGCAGGGATATGCGGGTGCGCAATCCTGGTTGGGTAATTTATACTGTTGGGGACGCGGCGTTCTGAAGGATCCAGTTGAGGGGGTAAGGTACTATCGGATGGCTGCTGAACAGGGTGACTGGTCTGCCCAATGGAAGCTCGGCATCCATTACAGGGATGGTGAAGGCGTGCCTCAAGATCCCGTAGAGGCCTACAAGTGGCTGAACCTTGCTCTGCCTCAGTTATCATCTGGACATGCCGCCGGCGTAACTGCCGACGAGGTCGGAATAAGTGGCGCGAGGGCGCGACTCAAGGATCAAATGATCTCGCTCGCAGAGAAGATGAGTCCGCAACAAATCGCCCTTTCTCAGCGGCTTTCGACGGAATTTGTACCGAGACCGAAGCAGCCGAAGGTTACCAAAGGGCGGGACGGTGATGCCTTCGAGTCCCCAAAGTCGACAGGGTCTGGCTTTTTTATTTCCGATGATGGAAGTCTGGTCACCAACTTTCATGTAGTCGAAGGAGCGTCTCGGGTTGTCGTGAAAACTAAACAAGGCAGTTTTTCAGCCAAGGTAGTCAAACTGGATCCCGTAAATGACATCGCTGTCCTCAAAGTTGCGGGCGTTGGTTTTCGTTCGTTACCGCTTATGCCGAGCCGCAGCGTGAAACTTGGCGAATCAATGTTCACCATCGGCTTCCCCAATCCGGGACTGCAGGGCGTTGAGCCGAAGCTGACAGACGGGAATATCAGCAGCCTGGCGGGCGCGCAGGATGATATCCGGCATTTTCAAATCAGCGTGGCGGTGCAGCCAGGAAATTCCGGCGGGGGACTGTTGAACTCGGTTGGCAATGTGGTCGGCATAGTCACGGCACGGTTGTCTGACAAAGCCGCGCTGGATAGTTCCGGAGCGCTGCCACAGAACGTCAACTACGCCCTCAAGAGTGCCTACGTGCTCTCTCTGCTGGAATCGGTGCCGGAGTTGGCCGGTAAGCTCAAAGAGCCGTGGTCCGTAAAAGAGCGAAAGTTCGAGGATGTGGTAAAGGAGGCGCAGGAGGCTGCGGCGCTAATCGTGGTTTACTGATGCGAGAGGTCGATTCTGAAGTTCAGCAGATGAAAACGCGCTCTATGAAATGGGTGAAAAGCAGATTTCAAAAATCGGAATTAAACGGCCAAACGGTTAAGTTTTCGCTGCCAAGGTTTGGCGCGGAAGGGAATGGTAAGTTCGATGTGCTGGGACCTAATGAGGCAGGTCTAATCGAGATTTCCATTGTTCACGACACCAAACTCAACGAGCAAACTATGAAAATGCAGAAATACAGGCTGAACGCAAAGGAAGCAGATCGTATCGAATGCTGTCCGACGGGAGAAATGCCTGCGTTTTGTTGCATCGTTTCGCAGCGAACAATGACGATGAAAGACTACCTGAATGAGACGCGCCATGCCGCGTCCTCGTTGATCGACGCATTTACGGCGGAGTGGAAGGCGCACAAGAATGCCGTGATCAAGTACAATGGGACTGCCGCTGATTTTAGGAAGTTAGGGGGAAACTCGCTGGCGGCTGCATCGAGCAATTCCAAGATTGCGTTGCTCGCGGGTGCTTTTGAAGGCATCCTAAACCAATATAATGGGCTTCAAAAATACCATCTAGAACGCCTTGAAAAGGTTCCGAGCACATCAATTCTGTGCGGCGCGTTACTTCAGATTGCGAAGCAGGGGTTGTCTAGTGTGCATGGCCAAAAAACTAAGGTGCCTGCCGGAAGAGCGATTGGCGCAACCACGTTGCGAGAGGTTATTTGGGAAGGTCGCAATCAGGCGATGCACTTTGAAGAGGGGAAGCATAAGCCGGATTTGATCGCTTGCTTCCAAGGCTCGGAGGCTGCTTACGCCCCTCGGTTCTCGCTCAGCCCTGGGAAGAATTTAGCCTTGTATGTTATCGATGTCCTCGGCTGGCATACGCTTGCGGCATACGAGGCGGATATGATGAGTTTAAATTGAGAATACGGCTCGTCGCCAGCGAACCCCGACGAAGCACGCTAGTCCAATGTCCGTGATTTGCGCTACCAGCCGCCGGCCGCTGGCCATTACGCCACGGCAAGAGATTTGGCCACCTTTAGGACCATGACCTCAGACATTTTCAAGTCGCACTGCAACACTTGTGGCCGAGAGACCAACCACCATGTGCTGCATAACGAGACGCGATCCAGAACAGAGAAGGTGGACGAGGACACCGTGATTGATTGGGGATCGCACTACAAAATGGTGTGTTGTGCTGGATGCGATACCGTTTCCCTCCGCATTGATAGCTGGTTTTCGGAGGCGTGTGACGAGAACGGCCAGCCGGAAATTGAGACACAGCATTATCCTCCGAAGATTTTTCGACCTAAACCCACATGGCTTTTCGAGTCGGGTCATTCGCTGAATTGTCCTCCTGCCGTTCAGGAACTGCTCGCGGAGGTTTATGTCTGTCTGCAAAATAACTGCCCCCGATCTTCTGCTATGGCTGTTCGTGCATTACTGGAAAATATCTTCGTCTCAACCTGCGGAGATAAGGGAAGTTTCACAGGCAATCTTGATGCTTTTCAGGAAGCCGGGCACATTTCTCAGACGCAGCGAGACTTCCTCGATACGGTCTTGGATGCCGGGCACGCGACGATCCACCGTGGCTTCAAACCGTCGAGGCAGGATCTCGCGACGATCGTTGACATCGCGGAAAACCTGATTGAGCTGCTCTATATTCAAAAGGACGGGGTTGAGCAACTCAAGAAGCGGATTCCACCAAGAAAGAAGACCTAAGATGCACCGGGGGTTCAAGCGCACAAACCCCATGCCTGATCATCTGGCGCCAGCCAATGGCGTCCTGCCGCGGCGGAGTCGCCTGAGGAGGAGTGGGAGAATCCAATGGTGCGCTGCGGCATCGCGCTGGCCGGGGCGAATCACGCGACGCGCGTCACCAACGCGGTGGCGGAGTCGGTTTCGACTGACGCTGGCAAAACGAGCAGCTTGGCCCCGATGGCTTGCGCCACGTATTCCTGCGTCTTGCGCGGACGGAACGCCAGTACTGAGCAGGTATTTAGCGCGTTTGTCGAACCACAGTCACCCCGTCTAAACGCGGCTGCTCCACCTTTTGCACGGCGCCTCCCGCCCAAATCACTTCCACCGATTCGACTCGCGAGGCCTTGCCCAAACCAATAGTCACGGGCAGCTCGGACTGCGAAAGATAACTGCGTGTGGGCATGACCTGGCGGGAAAGAGTCTGGTTGCCGACGCGAACTTTGATCCACGCCCCAATGGCGTCGCGATTGCTTTTTGTTCCGATGAGTTTCAGGCGCAGCCAGTGGTGATCGAGCTTCTGATCGTTGCGCAACAAAAGCGGTGGCCCGGCAATTTGAGTCATGACCACATCCAGATCGCCATCGCTGTCGATGTCCGCAAAGGCGGAGCCGCGTCCGACAATCGGCTGGAGAAGGTCCTGCCCGCATTTCTCGGCCGGCACCGTGACGAAGCTCATGCCTTTGCTGGCGCCACGATTCCAGAAGAGTTGGGCGGGCTGGCGGTAGCGCTGGCCCTGTTGGACCTTGTTGATTTCTTCTTCCAGATGTCCGTTGGCCGTGAGCACATCCAAACGGCCATCCAGATCGTAGTCGAAGAAAAACAAACCGAACTTCAGCAACAACCGGCTGGCGGGACCCACGCCCTCGGTGATCGCCTCGTCGGCAAAAATGAGCGAGTCGCGCTGCGAGACATAAAGGGCGTTCATCTCGTTGGCAAAGTTTCCAATGGCGATGCCCAAGGCTTCATCGTTGCGGTAACGGGCGGCGTCGATTCCCATGGCGCCCCGGGCCAGCCCATAAGCATCGAAGGCGATGTAGGAGCGCGCGCCGATTTCGTCGAATGTACCGTTATGTTTGTTGCGGAAGAGAAAGTTTTGCACGGTATCGTTGGCCACCACCAGATCGATCCAGCCATCGTTGTTCACATCGACGGGCGCGACGGCGAGTGATTTGGCCATAGGCAAGCCGGTGGATGGATTCTTGATTTGCACGCCGGCTTGCTTGGAAACGTCGGTGAACTTGCCGTTCCCGTCATTGCGATAGAGGTAGGGAAACGCGCCGGCAAAATTCATGGGTGGTCCGTAGGCCCGGCCAATGCCCACCAATCGGTAGTCCACCTCGAAATCAATCTCGCGCGACCACTTCACGTAGTTGCAAACGAACAAATCCAGGTCGCCGTCATTGTCGTGATCGATCCATGCCGCGCTGGTGCTCCATTCCGTCGGCAGGCCACCCACCCCGGCTGATGAAGTCACATCCGCGAATCGTCCCTGGCCTTCATTGTGAAAGAGCCGGTTGCCGCCGACGGCAGTGATGAACACATCGGGGGAGCTATCGCCATCATAGTCGCCGATGGCCACACCCATGCCGTAAAGGCTCACGTCGAGGCCGGAACCGGGAGTCACATCTTCAAAATGGCCTTTGCCGTCATTGCGGTAGAGGCCCATCGCGCGCGGTTTCGTGCCGGCGGTGCGCTTCCAGGGCCAATCGGTCCCATTGATGAAAAGCAAGTCCTGGTCTGCATCACTGTCAAAATCGAAGAAGGCGACTCCGCCTCCCATGGTCTCCGGAAGCAGTTTGTCGCCATAAGCGCCGTTGTAATGGACGAAATCAATGCCAGCCGCCGTGGTCACATCGGTGAATGTGGCCTGGGGAATTTCAGCTTGAACCTTTGCTGGAGCCGATGGCGCCGAAAGCGGCGTTACCTGAGCCGAATGAGAGGCCCCGCTGTATTTCTTGTACCAGACAACGCCGCCAGCGACAGCGCCAATGGCGAGCAGCGCGATCAACGACCAGCGAAAGGCACGGCCGATCACGGCATCGTCCGAACAGGTTGATTCTTGCTCCGGTTGGGCTTTTGCCTTTGTCCCAACTGAACTTGTCGTCCGCTCCAGGGGCCTGTCCGAATCGTTGCTCATCATCTACCTAAAGGCTTATTCTGGAATGACGGGTCATTATCTGCCGCATAAATAGGTTATGATATGAGCCCAAGGCAGGCGGGCAAACAGATAATCAAGTTAAGTGACCGACTGATGCCGCGCCTGGCACATCGCGCCTCGGACTTTCGCCGCATCGCCGTAGGGTAAGCACAGAGTGCTGATCCTCGTTGCTTTGACCTGAGCGCCGGTTGAAGGGCGTCCGGATATCGCTGAACGGATGTGGGACTCATGAACTGAACGTTCGAGGCATTCCCAATGCGCTCAACCGGCGCTCGTCGAGAGCATCCGCCGGCTCAAGGGAAACATGGATAAAATCCTCTGCCTGCGCTACTCTCGGGCAGGATCGTTGCCATGAGTGCAAGCGAACAAGAGGCCGGGTCGGCATTAACGCGAGAAGTCATTATCGAGGCTCTCCGCGGTTTATCCGACGAACTGGGCAAGCAAGGCGTCACAGGCGAGCTATGTCTGTTCGGTGGGACAGTCATGGTGCTGGCCTTTACTGCCCGCCTCTCAACGAAGGATGTGGACGCCATCTTTCAACCAAGCCAGCTCATTCGCGATCTGGCTCGGCAAATTGCCGAGCAACAACGCTTGCCCGCCAATTGGCTCAACGACGCCGTCAAAGGTTATGTCTCCAACCGCCACGAGACCACGGTGGGAAACCTGCCGCAATTTCCGCATCTTCGGCTGACCATGCCTGTGCCGGAATACCTGCTTGCCATGAAGTGCATGGCCGCGCGCATTGGCGCCACCAGCGCCGAGCAATCCGATGTGCCGGATATTGTCTTTCTCGTTCGACATCTTGGGCTGAAGTCCGCTGCCGGCGTGCTTGACCTGGTCGCGCAATATTACCCGGCCAACCGTATCCCGGTGAAGACGCAGTATCTCGTTGAAGGCCTGTTCGAGGAGGGAAAGATATGAGGCCGAGGACTCTGGCTGAAGTTTCGCGTTTGACGCTGGCAGGCGATTCATTCGACCGCTGCCTGGCCAACTTTCTGGATGAGTTTTATCTCGCGCCAAACGCCGTTGCGCTGGCAGATGTTCCCCCACTCCTTGCTCCGACACAGGCCGATCTTGGCCACGTGCAGGACGCCTATCTTGCCGCCACCGCGGAGGAATTGGCCCGCCGCTTCAGTCTGGCTGTTCCGGACTGGATTGCCGACGAAGCCCGCAAGCTGCACCGGCCTTGGTTTGCCTCGCCTTTGGCTGCGCTTCGCGCGGTACTGCTCCTGGAAAGTCCACCCGGGTTTCGCGCGCGAAACCTTTTCGTAAGCGAGAATGCCCTTTCGCGTGTCTGAAGCAGTTCTTCGCAGTGTAGCGCCTTGCGCTTTCGTTCCCTTGCCGTAGGATAAACCACCGATTGATGACAAGTTTCCTTTCACTGTATTCTCCGCGCTTGGGGAGTTCAGTGGCACTACTCGCGGCAGGAATCCTTTTTGCGAGAGGCGCGCTACCTCAAGGTCGTCCGGATATCATCTGGATGCGAGGAGGAGACGGGACAGTGGTGTTGGCGAGAAACCCATTCGACATTCCACTTCAAATGTCCCAACGGGGTTTCGTCGCCTGTGAACACATACCGCGTGGCCGCAACCCCGTTGGGGGTTGTCATCTTTCTCGTCTGATACCCAGGGTAGCTCGTTCCTCGCAACCCTGGGCTTCGCGGCGGAATCCCGTTGGGATTCACCGATGTTTCGATGGTTTCAAATGAACTTGCCTGGATTGAGAATGCCCCGCGGATCAAGGGCTTCTTTTACCTTGCGGTGAAGGGCGCGAACTTCCGGCCCGGCTGCCAACGGCCACCACCTCTTTTTGGCCAGGCCAATGCCGTGCTCGCCGGTAATAACGCCGCCCCATGCCAGCACCTGGCGGAACAGATCGTCGAGCGCGGCATCGCTGCGGGCTCGCGCGCCCGGCTTCGACACATCCACCATCACATTCACGTGGATGTTGCCGTCGCCGGCATGGCCGAAACAGGCAATCGGAAAGCCATGTCTCTTTTGCAGGCGCGCGGCGAACTGAAATAGATCCTCCAAACGACCGCGCGGCACAACGATGTCCTGGTTCAACTTGGTCAGGCCGGTGTCACGCAGACTGTAAGAGAATTCGCGGCGGAGCTGCCAGATTCTTTCGCATCGTTGGGCGCCGTGCGCGTGCAAAATGAAAGTGGGCCGCATGGCGCGCACCATTCTTTCGACGCCTTCGATTTCACTTTGCACGGAGCGCTTCTGGCCATCCAGTTCCACGATCAAATGGGCCTGGCAGCCTTCCAGCAGTTTGCTGCCGGTCCGTTTTTGCGCGGCGGCGAGAGTGAATTCGTCGGCCACTTCCACGGCGCACGGCAGAAAGCCGGCGCGAAAGAGGGCGCGAATGGCTTGCGCGGCGGCCTTCATGGTTTTGAAGCCGATGGACAGCGCCGCCCGATGCGGCGGCAACGGCAACAGTTTTAGCGTCGCTTCAGTCACCACGCCCAACATGCCTTCGGAACCAACGAAGAGACGCGCGAAATCGAAACCGGTTTTGTTCTTGTGCGTGCGGCTGCCGACACGGGCGATGGAGCCGTCGGCCAGCACCACTTCCAGTCCGAGGACGTAATCGCGAGTGACCCCATACTTCAAGCAGCGTGGTCCGCCGGCGTTGGTGGCGATGTTGCCGCCGATGGTGCAATCCGCGCGGCTGGCGGGGTCCGGCGGGTAAAACAACCCTTGCTTCTCGACCGCTTCCTGCAATGTCTGCGTAATCACGCCGGGCTCGACAACCGCTACGAAATCCTCGGCGCTGATTTCCCTGATGCGCCTCATGCGTTCCAGTGACAGCACGATGCCGCCCAGATTCGGAACGCAACCACCCACATAGCCAAAGCCAGCGCCGCGAGCGGTCACGGGAATCTTATGTTGGTTTGCAAACCGAAGCAGAGCCGCGACGGACTCAGCGCTGCGCAGCAAAGCCACCGCATCCGGACGCCGCGCGGCAAACCATTTGTCACCGGCATAGCGCTCGCAGAAGGATTTTTCCAAATGAAGCTCGCCGGCGGGAAGCAATTTGCGGAGCCGGAGAAGCGAACGTTCCAGGCTCATTCTTCAGTCTCAGCGGGAGGAGGCAGTTCGATGATCTCGCGGGCTTCTTCGGCCTGATCGTCGGGTACCTGCACGCAAATGCCGCCGGTGGAGAGCGAATAACCCTCCATGCTCAGAGCGGAGAGTTCGTGCATGACGGTGGCTTGCAGATCGGCCGCTTCCAGCCGGGAGCGGACCAACTGCGCATCCGCAGGACTGAAGGTTCGATAAACGGTGACAAGTTTCATCTCTAGGTCAAACTCT
>Ga0137431_1000451_pt1 | contig 15187 bp, 11 predicted proteins | sample EasRivERMZT800_2_FD_104646 | JGI IMG/M metagenome (GOLD analysis project Ga0137431, IMG submission 104646) | Soil microbial communities from meander-bound floodplain in the East River, Colorado, USA - East River MetaG ERMZT800_2 | ecosystem: Environmental > Terrestrial > Soil > Floodplain ... | reverse complement strand
GGATTAAATGCCGGGCATGATCTTGACCTGCATAATCTAAAATTCTTTAAAGAAAATATTCCCTGGCTGGACGAGGTAAGCATTGGTCATGCCCTGATCTGCGATGCTATCTACCTGGGGTTTGAAAATGCGGTACAGTTGTATAAGAGGCAATTAAATTGATGAATTAATTTATCTTCCTTGTTTTAGATCTAAACGTATCGCATTTATTTCTGAACACCATGACCGGCATCATTAACTTTGAAACATTTTTGCTTGCAGGAATTTTATTGAACCTGGCTCCCGGCAATGACACTATTTTCATTCTTAGCCGGAGCATCGCGCAGGGAAAGCGGGCTGGTATCATGTCGGTATTAGGAATAGCAACAGGGTCTGTCATCCATACAAGCTTTGCAGCCTTTGGCCTGTCGATCATCATTGCTGAATCCATTGTTGCTTTCAGTATTTTAAAATATGCAGGTGCCGCTTACATAGTCTATATAGGCTACAAAATGCTAAGTGATCAATCACACCCCGAAATAGATATTCAAAGCAAAAAAAGGAGGATGGATCCAAAAAAGGTTTACCGGGATGCTGTGATTACAAATCTGTTCAATCCTAAAGTAGCTCTATTCTTTATTGCCTTTCTTCCACAATTTATCAATCCTGCTTATAAAAACACGGTTCTGCCATTTATGTTGCTGGGTATAACTTTTACCATAACGGGAGCTTTATGGTGTTTTATCCTCGCTAATTTCGCTTCGGTCATTGCAGACAAAATAAAAGACAATAATAAAGTTTCGTCGTATATTAATAATACCTGCGGCCTTCTCTTGATTGGGCTGGGACTCAAACTGGCTTTTTCCGCGAGGAAATGACAATTGATCATCGTTAACGTCACGCCTGCTGGCTGAGTAATTTATCATTTTATTATTATAAATAGTCGGCGCGGCCACAAAAACTATGTCGATAATTATGGTATTTTTGTCGACTATTGATCATTTAACCAGCTGATGGATTATGAATCCAGAATTCTACCAGTATATTTTCAATAAGCAGAAGGCAATTGAAATGGTGCCGCCTAATGAACGAATTGCCTCCTGGGCGTTAGAACTGATTGCACTGCTTTATCCCGAACGTTCTGATTATTTCCCGGCATCACCTGACGTCGTGCAGGAAAAGTTTACTAAGCTTACCACAGAACTGATGATCCTGCTTGAAGCCACCAAAGCCGTCAATACCTGGAATTACCAGGAGAAAGCTGCTGAATTCTTTGCCGGCATTCCCGACATTTATAAATTACTCAATACCGATATTACAGCTATACTGGAAGGTGATCCTGCAGCGAAAAGCAGGTTTGAAGTAATAAGAGCCTATCCCGGTTTTTATGCCATTGCTTTTTACCGCATTGCTCATGCATTGCTTCAGTTGGAGATACCACTGCTGCCCCGCATCCTTACGGAACATGCACATTCCATTACGGGAATTGATATTCACCCGGGCGCTGTTATCGGCAAACATTTCTTTATTGATCACGGTACAGGCATTGTAGTTGGCGAAACATCTGTAATCGGAGATCATGTAAAACTATACCAGGGTGTTACTTTGGGTGCGTTGAGTGTGGACAAGAGCATGTCTTTTATCAAACGCCATCCAACTGTGGAAGACCATGTAATTATTTATTCGGGTGCTACGATATTGGGTGGCAATACCGTAATTGGCCATCATAGCATTATTGGCGGAAATGTATGGCTTACGAAAAGCATTCCTCCACATACCACTGTTTATCACAAATCAGAAATTGAAGTGGTAGATCAACAAACTAACCTCTAAACATGGCGAGCATCATTGACCTGGTTGGCAATACACCGCAGGTAGAAATAAAGAAATTAAATCCCAATCCAAACGTAAAGATGTACGCCAAACTGGAAGGCGACAATCCGGGCGGCAGCGTAAAAGATCGTCCTGCATTGAACATGATCCGCTCGGCACTGGAAAGGGGCGATATTAAGCCCGGCACTAAATTAATTGAGGCTACAAGTGGCAACACAGGCATTGCACTTGCTATGATTGCCCGCCTGTTCGACCTGGAAATAGAATTAGTAATGCCTTCTACCTCCACACGTGAACGTACCTTAACGATGGAAGCTTATGGCGCTAAAGTGACATTATTGGAAAGCATTGAAATATGCAGGGATTATGCGGAGGAAAAAGCAGCAAAGGGTGAATTTTATATTCTCAACCAATTTTCGAATCCGGACAACTATAAAGCACATTACAAGACCACTGGCCCTGAAATATGGAGCGATACCAACCAGTCAATCACGCATTTTGTAAGCTCGATGGGGACAACCGGAACTATAATGGGATGTTCGCGATTCTTCAAAGAAAAAAATCCTTCCATACAGATAGTGGGTTGTCAGCCCACCGAAGAATCCTCTATTCCAGGAATCCGGCGCTGGCCTAAAGAATACTTACCTAAAATATTTGAACCCGAACGGGTGGACAGGGTGATGGATGTGTCACAACAAGAGGCAACTGAAATGACACGCAAGCTGGCAAAGGTGGAAGGCGTGTTTGCGGGAATGAGCAGCGGTGGCGCCGCATCTGCCGCAATCAGGCTGGCAACTGAGCTCAGTTCAGGCGTGATCGTGTTTATTGTTTGTGACCGGGGGGACCGTTACCTGAGCAGCAATTTGTTTGGGTGATCGGAGTTTCAAGATTTAACATTGAAAATTGGTCGTTGCGTTCTGAACATTTCTCAGGCTATTAATGTCCCATGTTTCGGGTTTTAATGATCAATGTTCATTGAGTAATACAATCCTATTTCATAACTTTTCATCCACCCATTCGGGAAGTTCCCGGATAAGTTGCAAGCTTTGATTTTCCTTCTCCCACCCATAAGCAAAATCTCCATTCGTAATAATAAGATACCCTGTCTGCACACTAATGTGGTATCGAAGCAACTGGTGCAATACTTCTTCGTCAAGCTTTACTGACGGCGACTTACATTCTATCATCATCCACGGCCGATGATTTTTGTCGTACACCAAAATATCAAAACGTTTTTTCAACTCTCCCAGCCTTATCACTTTCTCCATGGCTATTAACGTGGCTGGATAGTTTTTACTCCGGATAAGGTATTGCACAAAGTTTTGCCTCACCCATTCCTCCGGTGTAAGCATTAGCCAGCGCTTCCGCAGCGGATCAAAGATGATATCTTTTCCGGCATGCTGTTTTATCAAAAAATCCGGTTCAGGGTAATGTATCACCAGCATGCTTCAAAAGTAAATGATTAAATTCGCTGAATAGTAATTGACTACCGATGAAATCAAAGGATGAGATAGTAAAGAATTGGCTACCCAGGTATACAGGAGAAAAGCTCGAAAATTTCGGCAAATATATTTTGCTCACCAATTTCAACAATTACGTTTACAAGTTTTCTCAGTGGAACAAAGTTCCGGTGATAGGTGAAGGCGGGCCCATGCAGTGCGCTACGTCAGAAGACATCACCATTATTAATTTTGGGATGGGTAGCCCTACGGCAGCAACGGTAATGGATTTATTGAGCGCAATCGAACCCAAAGCAGCCCTGTTTTTAGGTAAATGCGGGGGTCTTAAAAGACGCAATAAGATCGGCGATCTTATTCTACCAATCGCAGCCATCCGCGGAGAGGGGTCGTCCAATGATTATTTTCCTCCCGAAGTGCCCGCGTTACCTGCTTTCGCATTGCAAAAAGCTGTTTCAACTACCATTCGTGATTATGGTGTTGATTACTGGACGGGCACCGTATACACCACCAACCGCAGGGTATGGGAACACGATGAAAAATTCAAAAACTATTTACAGGACATCAGGGCCTATGCCATTGATATGGAAACGGCCACCATCTTCATCGTTGGATTTTATAATAAAATACCCACCGGTGCTTTGCTGCTGGTAAGCGATCAGCCAATGATACCTGAAGGCGTGAAAACTGCCGAGAGCGATTTATCAGTAACGGCGAAATTTGTGGATAATCATATCAGGATTGGTATCGACTCATTGAAACAATTGATCAATGATGGAATGACCGTAAGGCATTTGAAGTTTTAAAAGTGACTTCTCGGCACCACTCCAGGATGTGGATTTCTCCTGAGTATGGTGAGCAGGTCACCTAAGATGGGAAATTGATATTCACTAATTACCAGTCAAAATTCACCTATAATAAGACTAATCAAATTTGAATTATTCCAACAGTATGAAACTCTTATTTTTTTTATCCGCTATATTTTCACTTATTACATCCGCTGATAAATGTGGTAGGAAAAATGAGGAAACAAGCGGCAAATACAAAGCAAGGCTTGAAACAAAAGCTATCTGCATGAATTATACTTTACGCCTGCTGGAAGGAAATATAGACACTTCATTAATTACTGCCAGCTGGACTGATGAGTCAACAGGTAAATCCTATACCAATGTTTTTGGCCTGGGAAGCCCCTGCACATTTCCTCCCAATATCGAGCAGGGCGATGATTTTTATTTTATGATTGACACCACACAAAAGCAACAATGTGCCGTTTGCCTGGCTTATTACCCCACCCCTCCGCGTAAACTATCAATAAAAGTGGTGGATAAATAATGCATCCTCTTTTAAGCATACAAGATCTTTCTGTCGATTTCGTTGCAGAATCAGGAAAAACCACGGTGTTAAAAAATATTTCCTTTTCCGTAAACAAAGGTGAGATTGTAGCTATTGTTGGTGAATCGGGTTCGGGTAAATCAGTTACTGCCCTTTCGATACTTCAATTGCTTCCGGCGCCACCGGCAAAATATGTATCGGGCCAAATACTTTTTTCAGAAAATGGAGCCGAAGAAACAAATCTGTTGTCAAAAGATATCCATTCACTCCGGAGTATTCGCGGCAATAAGATTGCCATGATATTCCAGGAGCCGATGACATCTCTTAACCCTGTATTGACTTGCGGGGCACAAGTAATGGAAGCGTTGCAAATACATAAAAAAATCCGGTCGACCGCTGCCAGACAAAAAACTATTGAATGGTTAGAAAAAGCAAAGCTGCCCGATCCCGAACTGATTTTTTCCCGCTATCCCCACCAACTGAGTGGCGGGCAAAAGCAAAGGGTGATGATTGCAATGGCTATGTGTTGTGAACCGTGTTTACTTATCTGTGATGAACCAACTACTGCATTGGATGTATCGGTTCAAAAAAGCATATTGCAACTGATCAGGGAACTACAGCAGCAGACCGGCATGGGTATAATCTTTATTACACACGACCTTGGAGTGGTGGCCGAAATTGCTGACCGCACCATCGTAATGTATAAAGGGGAAATTGCAGAACAAAATACCGTAAACGAAATATTCACGAAACCGCAACACCCTTACACTAAAGGCTTGCTGGCTTGCCGCCCGGTATTTCACAAGAAAGGAGAAAAACTACCAGTGGTAAGTGATTTTTTAGAAATGAAGTCAGAGGTTGAAACTCAGAAGTCCGAAGACAGGAATCAAACTCAAAGTTCGTCTCGGCTAAGCCGGGACAAAACACAGACCCAAACTCTTCTTCAGGTCCAAAATCTTTCTGTGTGGTTTCCCGCAAGAAAAACATTTTTTGGAAAAGCACTTTCTTATACAAAGGCCGTTGATGACGTAGGGTTTGAAATATATAAAGGAGAGACAATGGGGTTAGTAGGTGAAAGCGGTTGCGGTAAAACAACACTGGGGAGAACATTGCTCCGTCTTATTGAGCCAACATCGGGCAAAATTTTCTATACTGGAATTGACCTTACGGCTAAGAAAAAAGAGGAGCTTCGATTATTGCGAAAAGACATTCAGATCATTTTCCAGGATCCTTATTCTTCACTCAATCCACGGTTAACGATTGGATCTGCTATTGCCGAACCGTTGAAAGTCCATCATATTCTAAGCAACGATAAAGCACGAAAGCAAAGGGTATTTGACCTGTTGGAAAAAGTGGATCTGCAACCCGGTCATTTTAACCGTTACCCGCACGAATTTTCAGGCGGTCAGCGCCAGCGGATAGTTATTGCCCGTGCCCTGGCATTGAATCCATCGTTTATTGTTTGTGATGAATGTGTTTCTGCACTCGACGTAAGTGTGCAGGCGCAGGTATTGAATTTATTAAACGATTTGAAAAAAGAATTCGGGTTTACTATAATCTTTATTTCACACGATCTTTCAATCGTTCGTTATATCAGCGACCGCATCATGGTTATGAACAAAGGTAAAATAGTAGAAACAGGATTTGCGGATGAAATTTATTACAATCCAAAATCAGTCTACACCCAAAAACTTATTGCTGCCATTCCAAAAGGACTCCCAGCATCATAGGGAAGTTATTTTTTACTCTTCCTCATTATTATCTTCTGCCACCGGTTCATAGCTTTCAGATCTTGCCTTGTCGTAAAATTCCTTGGCGCTCTTTCTTTTTGAATAAATCATTCGCTTCAGTTCCTTATTCAATTGCACGCCCAAAGATTCATCGGCTCTTATCCTGGTATTGCTAAATGATGTGAAGTCATACCGGGAACTACCGGAATAATTGTCATACTCGAAGAACCGACCACCCTTCTTTCCACTAATGTTTTCAAATTCGAACTGCTTCGGATCTTCGGGGACTAACCCAACTGATGCCAGCTTCCAGGTTGCGTCGTCTTTTTTTGTTTTGTACTTAAAAAAGTAAATGAATCCTTTCTTTCCGTTCACGTCTGCCTGCAATTTATCCGCAAACACAAGCGAATCCGGTTTGTCATAGGTTCTTTCAGAAATTATTTTGCTTTTTGCAAGGTCCAGGTGATTGTGATACTGACGCGGATAGATTGCCATTTTTTTCAAATCCTTCAAATCACGGTATAGCTCATAACGGTAATCATCGAGGCGCCCAAAATAATTCAATAAGCTGTCGGGGTAAGCCCTACTATTCCGGATCAATAATAACAGCATGTTATACTTTAGTCGCTTATCAGAAGAAGAAAGCATTTGCCTGAAAAGGGGCTGCACGCTGGCATTCGCATCCCAGTAAGGCAGTATTAGCGTTGCGTAAAGCCTCAGCTTTTCATTGCCGGAGTCCTTATCCTCGTCGCTGCCTTCAAGTGATGAATTATTTTTGCTGTGTTCTTTCTTCAATTCAGCTTTAACAATGGCTTTTTGCTTTTCAGCAATCGCCTGCTTCTTCAACTCCTGCTTTGCCTCTACCAGGAACTTACTTAAGTAAATTTCATAGGTCTTTTTGTCGAGCAAATTGCTATCCGTCATAGCCGCCATCAATTGCATGATACTGTTCCTGTAGTCGTCAAGGTTTATAAGCGGTAAAATGTCGGGTAATATCGTTCTTGTTAACTGCAAAGAATCGTACAAGTCATCCATGAAACTGCCATTATCGTAACCGTATCTTCTGAAAGAATTACTGTATGATGAATAATCAGGCACATTGCCTGACTGATCAATATCCAGGACCGGCGATTCATTTATCACTATTTCCTTAAAAGTATTAAATGCATATTGTGTTCTTTGTTGCAATAACACTTCAAGTATTTTATACTGAAGTTCAAGCGTATCCCCGGCAGCGTAAAATAGCTCTTTCAAATAGTCGGAGGACTGGCTGGTCTTTATTTCGTCCAGTTTCCCGATCAGCATTTTCTTAGTATCCAGGTACTTTTTTTCTTTCCAGCTTAAATAGGAAACTGACTTTTTCAGATCCTGCAGATCGGTTGAGTCCAGCTTTACATTATAAATTTCCTTTACAGCCCTTTTATGCGCTACGCTGTCGGCACTCATAAAATCGGAAAAGAACAAACCGGATTTTTTTGCAAAGGGATTGTTGCCTGTTAATGTGTCACAAGGAGAAAAACTGTCAAAAAAAGATTGCACAAAGCTGCTGGGTTTGCTGAGTGTATCGGATTGGGTTAACAGTGCAAATCCAATCCCGTTTTTAAAAAAGGTTTTGCTCCATAATGTGCGGCTGCTGCCGGTATCTGTCACAACACTTTCCCAAACCTTGGTTTTATCCGGCAAATCATAAGACTTTTTCATTTTGACAATAACCGTCGAATCTCCAAAAAATGATCCCTGGTTTTCTTTGTCCATTACCGAAGAATCTTTGATTTGATAGTACGGCTGAAGTTTGAAAAAAGAAACAAATATCTTTTCGCCCGTCGAATCATTTGCGATGATCTTACTGCGAAAAATTCCTTCTTCCAGCTTTTCCTTTTCCGTCAGCTCATCATCATCCCCTGACGCGGCATAACCATATCTTGGCATATCAAGCTTTTCCTTTGGCGCTTCAGGAAACACCGGGCTTTTAACGCTATAATAAAGGCTGGTATCTGCTCTCGACGTTGCTGCTGGATAGACAAAAGGTCTTAACTCAAACGAATTCAGGAAATTTTTCATTTCATTCGTTTCCTTATTGCCATGAGTCACCAACGTATAATAATGCGGCCCCTGGATAATAAATTTTGTAAGATAGATGCCTCCACTTTTATCCCTGTATTGGCAATCCAGGGCCGGATAGCCCTTAAACGTTGTTTGCTTCCTGCTAACCGGTTTGTCAATAAACTCAGATGCCGCAAAACTCTCGGCCATCAGCGCCAGGTCAAACGTATCTTCTTCCGCAAAGTGGTAATTATGAATATCAGTGCGTATGACACGGTAGTGGGTATTGCTGGTTTTATCTTCGGAATCATATATCCAGCTTCCATCATTGCCAATATGTGGTTCATGCGGGAGGCTGACAATGAAACCGCCATAAGGAGGCGAGTAATTTTGCCAACCGGCCGATGTTACATCCACTGTAGGCTTATAGTCTTTAAACTGTATGCTGCCAAAAAATTTCCTGGCTTCATCGCCATTCTTTACATATTCACCGGTTCCACTCATCTTAAAAATGATAACCTCAAAAGGAGTAACAAAAATATTGTACCGTTGTATATCACCCCTGCGGGTCTTGTTAACGACATCAAGCCCGCTGTATCCATTGCGGGTAATATTGGTTTTAGAGATTATTTTTCCGGGAACATTTTCATAGAGCAAACTGTCAATGATCTTATAGACTTTTTCAGTCTTGTGCGCCCACATCCATGCATTGGTCATGATACGTGTAACCATATAATAACTACCGTTAGCCATATCGGCGTATTGTCGCTGATCAAGGCTTGCGTCGTCACCAAACTTGTAAAATTTTCCAGGTATGTCTACTTTGAACAATCCATCATCAGCTGCCTGGGTTGAAAATGAAACCGCCACCCTCACTTTTTCCACCTGTTCCTTATGATGACTGTCCCTGGCGCCCATCCTTACCGGTCGCAGCTTATATCCCTGCTGACGCAGCATTTCGATCACGCCACGGTTTCCGGGCAAATGTGCTGCGCCAACTCCCACAAAGAGCGATTGGCCCGACCTTAATATCGAATCAATAGATGATGCCTGGATTTCATTTCTGCGGTACAGGAATTTTTCATCAAAAGCGGCCGAAAAGCTGTTGTATTTATTTATTGAATCAAGCCAATCCAGGTTGCCGCTTCTGTACGCTTCCTGCAACTTGTTGTAGGAATAACCTTCTTCATTATCGTAACTCCTGTCTTTTGTGTTCTTGTCTTTAGCAGCATCCTTGTAAGCTTCCATCATAAGTTTCATGCTCTCCTCGTATCGTTCAACTCCTGCTACTTTCTTACCCCACTTTTTGCCGCACTGGTAGATATACATATCGAGATAAGTGTCCTCTTCAAAATCACTTGTCTCATTGCCGTAGGAACGATATAACAGATTATTGATTGCGGAAGGGTTGCTATACAAGGCCCTTTCAATCTTCTTATCATATTTATAAAACTTCAACGTATTGATGCTTAAAAAATCCTCGGGCACCGGGATAAACCCGGCAGTACGATAAGAACTGTTGTAACTGTCATACCCGGTATTGAGATCATACCTGCTCATATCCTCTTGCCACGATTCGGGATTGGTTTCCAATGCCACGATATCTGCATTTCGGATGCCCAGGTAAAATGAATCGGCCAGGTGAAAGGCCAGCTTACTGCTTACGTGCATCGTACCAAAAAGGTAGGAGGGTCTTTGTAAACCATTGCCGCTGATCTCCCACAAAAGGCTGGGGTACCTTTTACTCTTGGACTTCATCTGAGCGCAAAGCAGATAGGGCAGTAATAGAAGGATAAGAATGGGTGCTCGTTTCATAAAGGATAATGATTCTGCTGGTGGCGATGTACTTCCAAAGCCAAACAGCGTTCAATAATAATTAATTAAATACAACTGAACCTGACCTATAACGATGACTTTGGAAATTAATTTTTTTATGGGCCAATGTTTCTTTAGGGACAATTATCGGCAAAACTATGATGCAGCCACGGCCTTTAAGTCATAAATTGTTTGGCCGGCAAGATCGCAAATAGCTGTTTTTAAAAAAATTACAGGCAAAGTGGCGGTTTTTAGCTTCAAATATCATTACCTTTGCCCGCTTTTAAAGCTGTCCGCACGACAGAGCCCGGTGCCGTAAGACCGGGGTTTGCAATATCCGCTTTGATTACCGGTAAGTGCCTGAGCCTTATCAAAGTGGAATCGTTCAACCCTCCCTTCACTCCTGGTTTAATTGTCCTGCGACCCTTTTATAAACCACTTTAATAAACATGAAGCTTTCCCAATTTCGTTTCGACCTGCCCCTAAACCTTATTGCTCAAAACCCCGCTAAAAAACGTGAAGATGCCCGAATGATGGTCGTTCACCGTCATACTGGCCAAATCGAGAACAAGCATTTTCGGGATATCCTGGATTATTTCGATGACAAGGACGTTTTTACTGTTAACAACACCAAAGTATTTCCGGCCCGCATGTATGGCCGCAAGGAAAAAACAGGCGCTAAGATCGAAGTATTCCTGCTCCGGGAGTTGAATAGGCCTAACCGTCTTTGGGATGTGATTGTCGATCCGGCACGTAAAATTCGTGTGGGCAACAAACTATATTTTGGCGACCAGGAAGACCTGGTAGCTGAAGTGATAGATAATACGACCAGCCGTGGCCGTACTATCCGCTTTTTGTGGGAAGGGAGTGAAGAAGGATTCCGTGGACAATTGGAAAAACTGGGTGAAACCCCCCTTCCTAAATACATAAAACGGAAACCCGACGACGAAGATAAAGAACGTTATCAAACCGTCTATGCCAAACACGAAGGTGCCGTGGCCGCACCGACTGCCGGTTTGCACTTTAGCCGCGAACTGATCAAACGCCTGGAGATAAAAGGTATTCGCTTTGCAGAAGTGACACTTCATACAGGGCTCGGCACATTCCGGCCAATTGAAGTGGAAGATCTCAGCAAGCATAAGATGGATGCAGAATACTACCATATTGATGAAACTGCCTGCAAGATTGTAAACCGTGCCAAGGAATATGGCCATAGGATATGTTCGATAGGGACCACTACAATGCGGGCGCTGGAATCATCTTTTACTGCACAGAAACTTTTGAAGCCCTCTGAGGGTTGGACCAATATGTTTATTCATCCGCCTTATGATTTCAATATTGCCGATTCACTGGTTACAAACTTTCATTTGCCAAAAACCAGTTTGCTGATCATGACATGCGCCTTTGCCGGTTATGAGCTAACTATGGAAGCATATAAAAAAGCGATTAAGGACAAATACAGGTTCTTTAGCTACGGGGATGCGCTGTTAATAATTTAGTCTGAACTGGGGTCTATTGCCTGCTTCGCCGGTAGACAGGGATTGTTGGGTTAAGAGATTAAACAAGGGCTGCTTTTTTCTCCATTGATGCGATTGCGTTTTTATTTCTTTCTTAAAACATGCAAAGAACAATACTCATGTGATTTTCTTAATTCATCTTTTGTAAAAATCAGGAACCTATAATGAGTTCCTTCGCCGGAAATTTTTACGTTGGTATTTTCAACCATGAATTCAATTGACCTTGAGCAGCATGGCACGTTATCTCCAGTGAGCAGTATGGCTGCAGAATCAAAAATCTCTAAATAAGACCAAATTCCTTCTGATTTTTATTAAGGGCTTTATGGCCGATGAACAAGTATAAACGCGATAATCATTTAGATAACCAAAAACATTTTCAGTTTTTTTACGTTATATTATTTTACGTCTTGCGGTGTCAATAATTGCTTTCTAAATAGCGTCGCCATCAGGTTAATTTAGATTATTCCTTTTAATGTATAAGCCAGCAATTCCTTCAAACGGTTTATTAATAAAAAGGCCGGATATCTTCACTTACAACATATTAACACCCTGTGAACCGCTCATTGCGTGTCCCTTCCAATCCCCTATCTTTGCGCAGTTTGACCCGGTTCTATTATGGATTTTTCGGACATATCTATCCACCGCAAACCAACTATTAATATGGCAGACATATTTGAACGTCTACTGAAAAATTATGGGCCAATAGGACAACATCGCGAAAGGGCTCATGGATACTTCGCATTCCCCAAACTTGAAGGTGAAATTGGAAGCCGGATGAAATTTCGCGGCAAAGAAATGATTGTTTGGAGCCTGAATAATTATCTCGGGCTTGCCAATCATCCCGACGTGCGGAAAGCGGATGCAGAAGCAGCCAAAAAGTATGGGCTTGCCCTTCCAATGGGTGCCCGCATGATGAGTGGCAACAGTAACTATCATGAGCAGCTGGAAGCGGAGTTGGCAGAGTTTGAAATGAAAGAGGACGCCATACTGGTGAATTTTGGGTACCAGGGCATGGTAAGCCTGATTGATGTACTCTGCGGCCGCCATGATGTAATTGTTTACGATGGTGAAAGCCATGCCTGCATCATTGATGGCTTACGCTTACACCCTGGCCATCGTTATGTATTTAAACACAATGATCTTGAGGATTTCGAAAAGCAGTTACAGCGGGCTACGGCATTGATTGAAAGACAAAATGCCGGCGGCATCCTGGTTATAACAGAAGGCGTATTTGGAATGGCCGGAGACCAGGGAAAATTAAAAGAAATTGCCTCGCTCAAAGAAAAATACGAGTTTCGCTTGTTGGTAGATGACGCGCATGGATTTGGTACATTGGGAAAAACCGGCGCCGGTGCGGGTGAGGAGCAGGGAGTACAGAATAAAATCGACCTCTATTTTTCAACGTTTGCAAAATCAATGGCATCGATTGGGGCATTTATTGCAGGCGACAAAAAAATTATTGATTATATCCGTTATAATATCCGTTCTCAAATATTTGCCAAGAGTCTGCCCATGCCTGTGGTGATTGGCAACCTGAAACGACTTGAATTACTTCGTACACAACCACAGTTGAAAGAAAAGTTATGGAAGAATGCCCTCAGTCTGCAAAATGGTTTGAAAGCAAGAGGTTTTGATATTGGAAAAACAGACTCGGTTGTAACTCCTGTTTATATGACAGGTGGCGTTGAAGAAGCAACAGCCATGGTTATGGATCTTCGTGAAAACTATAAAATATTCTGCTCAATTGTTGTGTACCCGGTGATACCAAAAGGGCATATTATTTACAGGCTTATCCCAACGGCAGCACATACCGAATCAGACATACAGGAAACATTAAAAGCCTTTTCGGCTACCAAGAAGAAATTGGATGCCGGTGAATATAAAGTTGAATCCATTCCGCATATGGCGGAAGCAAAATAGGCTGGCCTGTGATTTATGACCTTTCGACGGGAATGAAAAGATTGTTGTAAAAGCCTTGCGATGTTGCAGGGCTTTAATCTTTACTGCAACCCGAAATCATTTCACGATTACATAAATAACCGAACTACATTTTTTATTATCTCCGACAGCAACTATGTTTGAACGAAGTCCGTTCCAGGTTGCTGTCAACCAATTTGTTTTGCCGTGTTTGTATTTACTGCTTAAAAGCGAAATATAATAGCTGTCATACCACATGGGTTTGTATTGCCGGACTTTCAATCCGTATTTTTCCATCAATACCTGCATTGACCTCGGCGAAAAATGATATAAATGCCTGGGAACATCGTAGGCTGCCCAATACTCCTTATAAACTTTAGCATCAGTAGCGGTATAATTGGGTACGGCAATGAAAAGCCTTCCTTGTTTATTCAATAATTTTTTTAATTGCTGAATGTATGCTGCCAGGTCATGCACATGTTCCAGTACATGCCAAAGTGTAATCGCCTCAAAATGATCAACAGGCAAATGATATAAATGGCTGGTATTTGCCAATTCCAGGCCGTATAAATCCCGGGCCATCGTTCTTGCATCAGCATCGGGCTCAAGCCCGGTAACCTTCCAGCCATTCATTTTCATTTCATTTAGAAAAGCGCCTGTGCCACTTCCCACATCAAGAATATTACCCACGTTTGTCTTTGTACTTTTTTCGATCAGTCTTCTCTTCTGCACAATTGTTCTTTTCCTTACAAAATGATATAACCTGTTGATTAATCCTCTTGTGGTGTCTGTATGAGAGATATAATTTTCAGATTTATAATAAAAAGGCATTGTTGCAGCATCGGGCACATCCCGGGTAAATCTCAGCGTGCAGGACAGGCATTCGGCAATAGTGAAAAGCTCACCGCTTACGGTAAAATCTTTAACCTGCATGACGTTACCTATCGCTGCAGCGTCGCAAACAGGACATTTGTTGAACTGGATCCGGCTCATGTTAAAACCTGCTTATGAAAGCGCAGCAAAATAAACTGAATTGCGTGATAAAAAAATATACAAATGAAATTGACAATAAAAAGTGCAGCTAGGGAGCAAGTTTGTAAGTGGGTGATTCCTTTTGTGGAGTCAGCTCCCGCTGATTAGCCGCAGAAGAAGTATGCAGTCCTTTGGAGTAAAAATGCCAGGAGATAAAAGCAACAAGCAACAAGCCAACCAATAATGAGATCACCCACCAATACGATCTTTTTTTTCCAATAGGACTCAGCCATTCAAGCATCTCCGTTGATGTCTTTTCCTGTTCTCCTACCATGATCCTATGTTCAGCATCATCTCTGATCACTTTGTGGGCAGCAACCGGTTCACCGATACTCATACCTTTTAGTGAAGCTTCAAATCTTATCTCGCCTGCCATTCCTTTGGTGAGCGTCCCAATTCCATTCCACAGCAGTCTATCTCCGTCCATTACCTTATTCCTTATGTAAAATACAAAATCATTGCATCTTGCCAGCTCATCATACTCAGATATATTAAACTCCATTTCCAGCCAGGTATGTATGTTATTGGAGGG
>Ga0137431_1000447_pt1 | contig 15345 bp, 10 predicted proteins | sample EasRivERMZT800_2_FD_104646 | JGI IMG/M metagenome (GOLD analysis project Ga0137431, IMG submission 104646) | Soil microbial communities from meander-bound floodplain in the East River, Colorado, USA - East River MetaG ERMZT800_2 | ecosystem: Environmental > Terrestrial > Soil > Floodplain ... | reverse complement strand
CTTGTCCACCGCCGCAGTGGCATTGGCGAGGTCCGCTTCGGCGGCTATCAGCGCCGGTGAAGGTTTGTCGCCACGCGTTTGAAGCTCTGCGATCCGCTTCTCCAAATGAGCCACCTGCTGCGCCAAAGGAAGTGGATTGGCTTCAAACCGGGCAAGCTGCTTTCCGTCAGCCGTATTCCAGGTGGTGACTCGGCCTGAGAAATCGGCCGCGAAGATTCTGCGGGCGTCGTGGCTGAACGCGACTCGCAAAGGCAGCTCCCCGGAAAACTCAAACGAGCGCGCCTTCGAACCGGATGTATCCCACAGAGTGATTTGATTGTCGCGCCCGCAAGTGACCAGGCGGCCATCATGGGCGGAACTCACGTCAAGGGCGCCGCCGTTGTGCGCGTTCCAGTTTTTGGCCTGTTTGCCTTCCTGCATCTCCCACCATCTCACCGTGCCATCCTCGCTGCACGAGGCGAGGATCTTTGAATCGTCGCGCCAACTCACCGCCGTGATCGATGAACGATGCCCGGCCAGGGTGAAGACCTCCTGGCCATTATCGGGATCCCAAATGCTCAGGCCGCCGTTTCGATCCGCGCTCGCCAGCCACTGGCCATTGGGACTGAACGCCAGGGCATTTACCCAATCGGTGTGTTTCTTGATCTTGTGCTGAAGTTCCCCGGTCCTGGTGGAATAAATCTTCACCAGCCGACCTGGCCCACCCAGGGCAACCTTGCTTTGATCCGGACTGATGTCCGCGGCCAGGACCGTGTCGTATTCATCGCCAACAGTCGTGAGCCGCTCGCCCGTGACGACGTCCCAAACGATGACCTTGCCCGATTTCGCGCCCCGTCCGCCACCGGCCACGAGCAGTTTTCCATTGCGGCTGAATTTCAGATCGACCGGAGAACCCTCCGCAAACGGCAGGATGCCCAGCAGTTCGAGACTGTCGCTGTGATAAAGCAGCACTTGCTTTTGTCCGGCCAAAGCAATCAAGGGTGCCCACGGACTGCTGGCCAGTCCCAGCAGCGCGTTCGCGTGGTCCGTATGAACGACGGGTTCCAATGGCAAATCCTTCGGCATTGGCGGCGGGCCGTCGGGTTTGCCGACGGCGGACGAGCTCATGGTGAAATCCACGGAGGGCTTGTTCGCGACGATGGCCTTGCTACCCGTCGTTTCCAGCAAACCGCCCGCAATCCATTTTCGGAAAACCTCCAGTTCCTTGTCCGGCAATTTCGGTTTGTTGGGCGGCATGGTGGGTTCTTCCGCATGAGTGATGGCCTTCCACAGCTTGCTGCTGTCCGTGTTGCCCGACATGAGCACCTGGCCCGAGCCGCCGCCTTTTAACGCGCCGTTGTAGCTGGTTAAATCCAGGTCACCCTTTTTCTTATCGGGATCGTGGCACCGTGCACAGTGATTCTGAATCAACGGAAGAACGTGATCCTGATAAGTGACCTTGTCCTGCGCCTGCAAACTGAGTACGGAAAATAATCCTGCTCCGGCCAAAGCCATTAGCCGCCGCAGTTCAGTTTTTCGCGCCGGAGAAGATCCAAGGTATTCAAGCGCGCGAAGCGTTTGGAGTGCGTCCGGCTTGCCGGCGCTATCGGAGTGCTGCGAAAAGCGGGAGCAAGCTCCCCGCACTCCAAACGCTTCGCGCCCACGTCTGCCGTCGGTGATTTCCAGACCGTTAACCGCATGCGCTTTTCTATGACAGGACACACTCACTTGAAGCCTCCGATCCTCAGTGATTGAAAATAAACTCCTTGGAGTTCAACAACGACCAGAAGACGTCGTTCAGCGCCACCTCCGCAGTCTTCTCATCCTTGAGGAAGCCGCTGAGCCTGGTCAGTTCGGTTTCGGTCGGTTTGCGAGCGAAGCTGCGCAAATAAAGATCTTCGATCACCTCGTTGGGCTTCCGCCCCGCTTTGAGAAGCTGTTTGACGATGCCGCCCTCCTGGACTTTGTCGTTGATGGTCGTGCCGTTCAAAAGATGGAGCGCCTGCGAGAGGTTCGGCTCGGTCTTCACTTCGCAGGAGCAAACACTTTCGCGAGTGGCGCGGCCAAAGGTTCTTAGGAAATAGGTGTTCACATTGCCGTCGGCGATTTGCACGGCGCGGGCGCCACTGGGAAGACCCTGAAACTTTTCTTTGGTTTCCGTGACCTGAGTGATGCAGTCGAGCAACACCTCCGCGCGCATCCGCCGGATGCTGGCTTTCGAAAAGTTGCGGTCGTCGCGCTGGTTGGTTTCGTTCGCGCGAGTGGAAAGTTGATAGGTGCGCGACGTGCAGATGTCGCGGACCAGCCTTTTGAAATCGTATTTGTATTCGGTGAACTTCGCGCCGAGCGTTTCGAGCAATTCGGGGTTCGACGCCGGATTGCTGATGCGCACGTCGTCCACGGGCTCAATGATGCCCTTGCCCATGAAGTGCGCCCAGACGATGTTGGCCAGATTCTTCGCAAAGTAAGGATTCTGCGGCGACGCCAGCCATTTGGCCAGCACCTCGCGTCGAGATTCATCGCCTTGGATGGCCGGCACCTCGCCACCCAGAAACTTCGGCGTCATCGTTTTGTTGCCGACCGGATGCCTGACTTCGCCCTCACTTCTGTCGAAGATGATCGTTTCGCGGGGGTCTTCGCCCTGCTTGCGGCCGACCTGCGGAAAAAACGCGGCGAAGCTGTAGTAGTCATTCATCGTCCAGCGATCGAAGGGATGGTTGTGGCACTGGGCGCATTGAATGCGCATGCCCATGAAAACCTGCGCCGCATTCTCGGCCGTCTTCAAAGTGTCGGTCTGCACCTGATAATAATTTGCCGCCGGATTCTTGAAGGTGCTGCCGGAAGCGGTCAGCAAGTCGTGCACGATTTTGTCGATCGACACGTTGTTGAGCATCTTGTCCTGCAGCCAATCGTAATACTTCAGCGCCGCTTTGTAGCTGACTTGATCCTGGCGCGAGCGAATCTGCAGCAGTTCCGCCCATTTCATGACCCACAGATCGGCAAATTCCTTGCGGTCGAGTAACTCGTCGATGAGTTGGTCGCGCTTGCCGGCGCTGGGCTCCTCCAGAAAGCGTCGTGTTTGCTCCACCGTTGGCAGCGTGCCCGTGATGTCCAGGCAAACGCGACGCAGGAAGGTCGCGTCATCGCACAAAGCCGAAGGCACGAGCCGAAGCTTCTTCAGCTTGGCGTGCACCAGCGTATCGATGTAATTATAGTCTGCCAGGTCCGTTGGAAAGCTGTAGGGAAGATCCTTCGGCACAACGATCACCTGTGAGCCGACGGTGAACGTATCAAAGCGCGCCATGACAAAGGCCTCGCCGCGTTGGCCTGCGGTGATAACGCCTGCCTCCGAAACCCTCGCGGAAACGTCATTGTTGCTGATGAAGACCGCCAGTGAGGTCACGTCGCGGTCCGTGCCATCGGAGTATTTGGCGCGCACGATCATCTTCTGGGCGCTGCCTTCGCCTTCCAACACCGCCTGTTTGGGCATCAGTTCCAGGCTAACGACTTTCGCCACGTTGGTAACGTCTTTGGGCGCGCCTGCCTCCAGCCAGCGCAGGAGCGTCTGGTAAAGCTCGCTCTCCTTCTTGAATCGCTCACCGCCCGTGTGCGTGACCAGGCCCAGCGCCTTTTCAATGAGCAAGCTCTCTTCGGGCAGCGCAAGATTGATCCGCCGCCCGATGCTTTCGCGAGTCAGGCGATGATAATCCCCGTCCGGATCGTAGCCGAAGAGCGAGAGTCGAAAACCATCCTTGCCCCGCGAGGAACCGTGACAGGCGCCGGAGTTGCAACCTGCTTTCATGAAGACGGGCATGACATCGAGTTTGAAGCTGATGGGGCGCTCCACTTTGGTATCTTCCACCGCCACAGGCACAGTCAGAGTGCGTCCGCTGAACCTCACGTGCATCTCGGTTTTCCCGTCGGCCAGCGGGTAAAGCGTGGCCTTGTCCAGGCGCACCCGCGATTTATCTACAAAAGAAAACGAAGCTTGCGAAGTAACATCGCGCGTCGCCCCGTCCGGATACGTCGCCTGGACCACGATCGATTGACGATCCTGTTTCGTGCTTAAGCGGACCTCGGCAGGAAACACCTTTACATCGCTCGCATCTTCTCGCTCCACAAAGGCCAGCAGTTTCCCTTCTTTAGTTTTCTCACTGAATATGACTAAACCCGCGCTGCCAAGCAGGACCACTGAAAGCGCTGTGACATACGTCAAGACCCGAACCCGCCCCCTCACCCGCCCGGCGGGCACCCTCTCCCCCAGCGCAATTGAGATCGACTCACGGCACGTCGGGCAATTGACTTGAGGCCCGACCAAACCGATCTCGGCCACCAGGCGCTGCCCGCACTTTGGACATTTGAATCTCATCGCGAGAATGCCGCAAGGTTTTGGAGTGCGCCAGTCCTCTGGCGCTTTTGCCATGGCGAACAAACCTGCGCCCGCCGTGTTCCAGATCCAAAGCGCCAGAGGACTGGCGCACTCCAAGACGCTATCGCGCGTGATGGGAATCGTTTGTTCAAGTGAATCATCATGGTTTGGCTTTGTCTGGGGCCTTGGAAGCGACTTTGGTGTCCTCGCGCTTCTTCGGCGGCACGATGCGCAGAACGCCGCGCTGAGCAATCGTGTGCGGGATTAGTTCCGATCCTTTCTTGATGTCCACACTGCAAAGGAGTGACTTGTGCGACCCGGTCGAAATCTTTGGATCGATGTTGAGTTCGAAGACAGCTTCCTTGCTGTCCTTGGTGATCTCGACGTCAGGCGCGGTCACTTTGTCGGGCAGGCCCACGAGCTTTACGGTGGCCTTGCCCTCGAAAGGCTGGTTGTGTTCCAGTTTGCAAACCAGCCTGGCTTTGTCCCCGGGCGAGGCGGCCACCGGCTCGATTTTTCCGGACAAGTAGGGAGTGCCGACTTCCAAACTGGCGAGCTGTGATGAAACCCAGGCTGTGCCGCCGTTGACGGTCGCTGAACCGAGCACCGCGATTTTCCAGGCGCGCGTTGGGGCGTCGCTGTTGGCGTTGAGACGATATTCCACATTCGTCTGGCCTTTGGCGATGGTCACATCGGGCAGCGCGCCCACACCCGGCGGCTTCCAGAGCATCGTTACGTTGATCGGCTCATCGAAACCGGCGTCGCGTTCTGCCACGATCTTCAGGTCCATCGTCCCGGACTGCACCAGCGGCACGTTCGGCTCGACGATGCGAATCTTGAACGGCACCGCCTCGACCACCGCGACCATCAACTTATCCGCGCGCGTCGCGTAATAGACCGTGTTGTTCGGGCCCTGGACCAGCTCGACGTTGTGAATGAATTTGCCACGGACCTCGGGCGTGGAGTTCACAGACCTGGCCACGAGGTCGAGCAGTTTGCCATCCACCGTCGCATCGGGGGCGGCTTCGAACACCAGCGGCATGGCATCGATTCGAGATGCCATCGTGTCCGCGTGCAGCGTCACGCCGGCGGGCAGGCCATCGATGCTCAATGCCAGGTCGCTGCTGAAATCTTTTCGCCGGGCGGAAATCACCGCGCCGTATCGATTGCCCTTGGGCACGACAACATACTGGCGGGTCTGCGAATCATACCGAGCCACTTGCGGAATGCTCAGGGTCAGGCTCGGCATCACAGGCGTGATCTCGACGCGGTACGTGTAATCGAGACCGCCCTGTCCCAGATGGTCTTTGATTTTGAGCAAATACTCTCCGTCCTCCGGCGCCGTGAATTTCAAGGAACTGTCTGAGCCTGCGGAGTCATCATTCGAGGCGATGCTCTTGCCCTTGGCGTCCAAAATTTCCAGCACCGAATCGAGCGGCGAACGGAGGCGGCGGGCATAGACGCCGACTTCGAGCGCCTGGTCCTTCTTTGTTTTGAAGCGGAACCAGTCGGCCTCGCCCTTTTGGGAAATAATTCCGTTGAGGGCAAGCGGCGGCGTAGCGGCGTCCCGGTAGAGCGCCGAAACCATTTCCAGACGGCGGTCTGCCGGCACGCCGCTACGGTTGGGATCCTGGTCCTGGTCGGGCGAAACTTCCAGCACGTTGGCAAAGGCCGAGACTCGAATCCAGTTCGCCGACGGAGCGATGCCGCCCTTTTCGCCGAACACGCCAAATTTGTCCTGCGGCATCTCGGGAAGTTTTATCGCTTGAGAAAATTCCCCCGCCGCATCACCGAGGAATTTGAGCGTGACCGTTTCACCGGCCTTGCCGCCGGCGGGATAGACGCCGGTGGGACGCGGAAAATCACCGACGTGCAAGTGATACTTGAAATTTGCATTGCCGCCGTAAGACGTCTCGCGCAGCTGGACGATGTAAGCGCCATCCTTCGGCGCGAGCAGCGAAATCAGCGAGTCCTGCATCAGCAGCGAGGAATCATCGGAGGAGGCGAGCACGGCGCCTTTGCTGTCCTGGATGGCCAGGTAAGGATCGAAAGCGGCCTGGCCCAATCGCATCGCGGCCATCTCGGCGGAGATGCGCTGCCCTTGCTTCGCGTTGACCACGAAGTAATCGACGTCCTCCGACGCGATCGATCCCGTGATAGTCGAGTTCAGCGAAATGCTTTGCGCTTTGGCCAATTCATTGTTCGGCTCGGCTTCGGACGTGACAGGGAACGGGCTGACAAAAAATGTGCGCAAATCTGAAACACCGGTCGCGGCGCGTACGCGCAGGTGGTGTTCGCCGAGGCGGCAATCAGGGGCGATCTTAATCTGCGCCTTGAGAGAATCGCTTTTGTCCTTCTCCATTTTCACGACTTCAATTCCTGGCGCGTAGAAAACGATCTCCTGCGCGTCATCAAGGCGGGAGCCATTCAGGCGAAGCTCAAGTTCCGTCCCACGTTGCGCGCCGCTGGGCGTGGTGGAAGTCAATCTTGGCTGGGTGGCGGTGGCGATAGTGGCGATGGCGAACAAGAGCAAAACTGGATAGCCCGCGTTTCCAGAAGCTTGGCGCGGCCGCAACCAAAATGGAGCGCGGGTCTGTGACCCGCAGCAGCTGCGCACGAGGAGAGACGCTGAACGGTTCGAGAGATGTGGACCTGCGAACGTGCTGCGGGTCACAGACCCGCGCTCCAATCCGGTAAGTAAGGGTGGAACGATGGGTCTCATAATTCACCCGGCGAAACGGTGTGCCGGAAATCGATAAGGTGATAAGAACGCTTTGGTTCTAGCAAGCGGAGGCCGGGCAGCGGCCGCGGTTGAAAGCATCGTTTAGATGTAGCGGCGGGCAAGTACGGCTGCCATTCCCTGGGAACACTGAGCGATGGTGGTGATGGCGCATTCGTTACGACGGTGTAAAAGCGCTTCGCCGCGCGATTGGAGGGAAACCTGTCCTGTGCCACGGCGACCGAAAGGGTGGAGAGAACAACAAGTCCCCAGACTAACAGCCCCTGCGGATAAGGATACCGGCGATTCGCATCAGCGAGCTCATTAAGCGGCCTTTGCAATTTCATAATAACGGAAGATCAACTGGCTCTCGTCGCTGAGTCCGCAGACGTGGCGGAACAGTTCCGTTGCAAGCTTTGAAGCCGTCGCCGTGTCCGATGGCAACGGCAAAATGCGGTAAATGAACTGCACAGGCACACCCGGAACGAACTGTGCGGGTGTCCAGTCATCGCCAGGTACCTGAAGATCGTGGTCACTAAAGAACTCGCGCATGAGGACTTCCCGATGAGCATTCTCCTCAAAAGTCGCCGATGCAGCCATCAACTCACCGTCCATCTCTGTAAAATCCACGGTGAGGCGTTCGTCGGGCAGGCTCAGCATAAGAATGAACGCCCTCGCGTGAGACTGGAAGGGCATAGCCACGTACTGTCCAATCTCAGAAAGCTTGAGCGTCCCGGATTCCCCACGCATCACTGCAGGCAGCTCGTCCTGGGCAATGATGTCATGAGCTTTGGCATTCCGCGGTCGCTGCAAGACGTCGATGAGATTCTTACAACCTGGGGGCAAGGTTATGCTCCGCTTCTTATAGTTTACGAATTCTGACATTCTTCCTCGTCACCCTACGCCAACAAATCCTTCACCACTTCCCCATCCTTGACGATCTTCAGCGGACGATTGCCCGGCGCGATCAGGTCCTTCTGCGAGTCGATGCCCAACAGATGGTAAATTGTCGCCGCATATTGCTCGACCTGCAGCGGGTCCGCGTCCGGCTCGCCGCCGGTCGGATCGGAAGAGCCGTAAACCAATCCCTTCTTGATGCCACCGCCAGCCAGGACAATGTTGAAAACTCTGGGCCAGTGATCGCGTCCGGCCGTGCCGTTGATCTTGGGCGTGCGGCCAAATTCCGTCGTGACCATCACCAGCGTGGAATCCAACAGGCCCCGTTGATCGAGATCGCGGATGAGGGCCGCAAAGGCCGTGTCGAAGTTCGGCATCTGATTGTTCATCGCGTTCTTGATGTTGTCGTGATGGTCCCAGCCGCCATAGGTCAACGACACAAAGCGCACGCCCGCTTCCACCAGGCGGCGGGCCAGCAACATGCGCTGCCCGGCGGCGTTGCGGCCATACTCATCCCGGAGCTTGTCCGGTTCATCTTTAATCGAGAAGGCGGCGCGGGCTTTGTTGGAACTGATCATCGCGTAAGCCGCTTCATAAAACGAATCCATGCCTTCGAGCGCGTCGGACTTTTCCAGGGCGCTGAAATGGGCGTCCACCGCGGCGCGCATCTCCCGGCGTTCGGCAAAACGCTTTTCATCGATGCCGCCGGGCAAGGTCAGATCGCGCACCTTGAACTCGCCCCGGGCCGGATCGCCACCGAGGCTGAACGGTCCATAAGCCGAACCGAGATAGCCCGTGCCCGCAAAGGTGTTCGGCATGTTGGGAATGCAGATATACGGCGGCAGGTCATTTCGCCCGCCCAACTCGTGCGACACCACACTGCCCATGCTCGGATACTGAATGGCCGGACTGGGCCGATAGCCGGTGAACATGTTGTGGGTGCCGCGGTCATGGTCCGCCTCGCCGTGCGTCATGGAACGAACGACGGTGATCTTGTCCGCGACCTTGGCCGTGTTCTTCATGAGCTCGGAGAAGTAAATCCCGTCGAGCTTGGTTTTGACCGTATCGAGCGGGCCACGATATTCGATCGGCGCCAGCATTTTCGGGTCGAACGATTCCTGCGCCGCCATGCCGCCGGGCAGATAAATATTGATGATCGATTTGGCCGGGCCTTCCTTGATGGCTGCCTGGCCGGCCGTTGACCTGGCTTGCAGTTTGAACCAGTTGCCCAATGTCAGACCCAGGCTGCCCACCAGGCCAACATAGAGAAATTCACGGCGATTGGGCCGCCAGACATGATCGGGACTGTCGCACCAGGAGCATTTGAACGAGTTCTTCATAGGGTTGCTATGCACTGCGGTTGATGAACTTACCTGCATCAAAGTCTTTTTGACGCGCCAAATCAATGCTGTATTTGAAGTTTTATGGCCGGGCTGGCGACGCATCCTTCATCTTGGCAATGCGTTGCACGTGGATGAACGCTCTGAGCCGCGGCCATCCCTAAAGATCAATCCCGGCAGGCAGAAATCGCGGCCACCCGCCATCGACGGCGGTATCGTTTCGATAGCGAAAGAATCCCCGGACCACTGGAGCCCCCTGGCAGAACTGTCAACCTATCCTGGAATTCTCCAGCTCGTTTGGGCGCATCTTGAGGGTGTGTTGCCCAAATCTCGACTGAAATGTCCCGGGAGGGCGAGGCTGGGCGAGGCTCCTGACGAGCCCTGTTTTGCTGGTCATTTTGCTCCACCATGGCTCGCGAGGACGCTCGCCCAACGCTCGCCCTCCCCTGAGATGATTTGGGCAACACGCCCTTGAAAGCAGGGGCGCGTCGAAGATGCGCCCACCTCGTTTCTCGCTTTGGACCAAACCCGGCTTGAACTGCGGCGACGTTTTGGTGTAGAGCCACGGCATGAAATTACGAATTCTTCTTCTCCCAGCCCTGGCGATTGCTCTGGGCGCCAAAGCCGAGATCATTTCAAAGCCTGTCGAATACAAACAGGGCCAGACGGTCCTCGAAGGTTTGTCAGTCTATGAGACGACTGTTCAAGGCAAACGTCCTGCCGTTCTGATCGTTCATCAGTGGAAAGGTTTGGGCGATTACGAAAAGAAACGCGCCGAGATGTTGGCGCAGCTTGGCTACAACGTGTTCGCGGTGGACATCTATGGCAAAGGCATCCGCCCCAACAATCCCAAAGACGCCGCCGCCGAAGCCGCCAGGTATAAAGACGACCGCGCGCTGTTGCGTGCGCGAGTGCGCGCCGGCCTGGATCAACTCAAAGGCCATCCACTTACCGATGCCAAACGGATGGCAGCCATTGGCTACTGCTTTGGCGGCACGACCGTCCTGGAACTGGCTCGCAGTGGCGCTGACATCTCCGGCGCGGTCAGCTTCCACGGCGGACTGAATACGCCCAATGCCGGCGACGCCAAAAACATCCGGGCCGAAGTGCTGGCCTTGCATGGAGCGGACGATCCATTCGTGCCCGCGAAGGAAGTGGAAGCCTTTCAGGAGGAAATGCGTCAAGGCGGAGTCGATTGGCAATTGGTGGCCTACGGCGGCGCCGTTCACTCCTTCACGGACTGGAATGCCGGCAACGACAATTCCAAAGGCGCAGCCTATAACGAGCGCGCCGACAAACGTTCGTGGGAGGCGATGAAGCAATTCTTGGGCGAATTATTCAAGTGAGGGGCATCGGCCGCGTTCTTCTTCGACGCGTCGAACGAACTCCTCGTGCGAAATGGCGGCTGTCTGTCCCGACTCCAACTCCTGTTCCCGCTTTTCGACCTCTTCGTTGGAAACGTCTGTCCCCGGAGGGGGCAACGTGCCGAGAAGCTTGGCGGCCAAGGCGGCACGATCACGCTCGGGAAGCGCTAGCGCCTCCTGTTCGATTTCCGCGAATTTCATAGGGGCAAGATACAAACGCCCGTCGCCGTCTGCAACTGTCGTGAAGGTTACGAAAGATGTGAGCTTGCTCGAAGCCACAAATCGTCGTTGGGAAAGGATGACTTTGTTGTGCACGCCATTCGAGCAAACTCCGGCATGGTCCTGGTGGTTGGGATTAATCGCTCTCGACGCACGGTGTGCGGCCGCTGCCAACGTCGTGACGACGCTCGCCGATAGTATGTTTCCTCATGTTCCCAGCGAATCATGGACGGCGATAGGCATAATTCCCCATTGCGCAGAGAGAAGAAATTCTGCTTCAATGCCAGTCGATGAACAGAAAACTTGTCATCAGTTTGGTCGTCCTGAGTCTCGGCCTTGGCAGCAGCACTCCCGTTGCTGCTGGAACCGAATACAACAGCGGCGGCGCCATGATTGCCGACGTCGTTGTGGCGCGGCCGCTATGCTTCGTCGCGACCCTGGTTGGCACGGCCTTCTTCGTCATCAGCCTTCCTTTTTCGGTGCCGACCGGAGGCGTCGCTCGCGCCAAGGATGCGTTGGTGGTCACGCCGGCCAGAGCGACTTTCGCGCGGCCACTTGGCGACCTTGACTCCTTGACGGACTAGCCGAAGGCTGGCGGCGCGAATGCGTGCGCGCGTCCTTTTTTCCTCGAACGGGGAAGAGGGCGGGCGGACATCGCAATACCAGGCGACGCGGCCCCGCGCGTGGGTGGGGCGGCTTGACTGGCCCCTCAAGCACTGGGTACGCTGCACGCATGCTCACCCAGGAAGAAGTGGCCTCATCAGTCCAGTCAAAGCCCGCGCCTGCCGATTGGCGGGGAATCATCAAGCAACTGGGGCCGGGCTTGATCATCAGCGCGGTGATCGTCGGCTCGGGCGAGTTGATTGCCACCCCGAAGACCGGCGCCGAAAATGGATTCGGGTTGTTGTGGTTCATCCTGCTGGGATGCTTCATCAAGGTGTTCGTGCAAATCGAGCTGGGCCGTTTCGCTGTGTCCACAGGGATGACCACGCTCGAAGCGATGAATTCCATCCCGGGGCCGCGGCTCATCGTTTCGTGGCTGGTGTGGCTTTGGGTGTTCATGTATGTGGCGCTGATCTTTCAAGTGGCCGGGATGGTTGGCGGGCTGGCGGAGGTGTTTCGACTCGGTGGCCTGCAGTTAAGCAAGGGCATCCTGGCGGTGGCCCTGGGTGTCGTCACTGCTGTGCTGCTGGTGCTGGGTCGTTACCGCATGGTGGAGTCGGTGTCCACGGTGCTGGTCGTGCTCTTCACGATTTGCACGCTGGTCGCCGTCGGCGCGCTCCAAACCACGCCCTACGCAGTCACGGCTGGACAATTGATTGACGGCTTGAAGTTTCAATTGCCGGCAAACTCAACCACCGCTTTCGGAACCTTTGGCATCATCGGGGTCGGCGCCTCGGAGTTGATTTATTATCCCTACTGGTGTCTGGAGAAAGGTTATGCGCGCAGCGTCGGCCCCAACGACCATTCCGCTGGATGGGTGCAACGGGCCAGAGGCTGGTTGCACGTCATGAAGATCGATGCCTGGCTCTGCTTTGCCATCTACACCACTGCCACGCTGGCCTTTTATGTGTTGGGCGCCGCCGTCCTGCACGCCAAAGGGTTGGTAGTCGCTGACAAGGACATGATTGCCACGCTCTCACACATGTATCGCGAGACGTTCGGTCATTGGAGCTATTGGCTGTTTTTGGTGGGTGCGTTTGCTGTTTTGTATTCGACGGTCTTTGGCGCAACGGCGTCGAATTCGCGCCTGCTGGCGGATGCGTTGTCTCTGTTTGGCGTCCTCCAGTACCGCACCGCAGAAGACCGCACTCGCATGATCAAGATTGGCTGCGTTCTGTTGCCGGTGGCGTTTACGACTGTCTTTCTCGTCTTTGGGGAGCCGGTCAAGCTGGTCTTTGTCGGAGCCCTCGCGCAAGGAGTGATGCTGCCGTTTCTGGCGGGTGCCGCTCTTTACTTTTATTACCGGCGCACAGATAAAAATCTTTTGCCAGGCAAGCTGTGGGCTGCGTTCCTGTGGTTCGCCGCCGCAGCCATGACAGCCGTGGGCACGTACAAAGTGGTGGATGAAATTCAGAAACGGTTGTGATGATGGCGGCAGATTCAAAGCGTATGTTCTCGCTTCAGGACAAAACGGCGCTCGTCACCGGGGCCGGCTCAGGAATCGGCGCAGCCATCGCCGAGACCTTTGCGCAAGCCGGCGCGTTCGTCTTCGTGACGGACCGGGACGAGAAGGGTGGACGTGAAACCGCCACTCGGATCAAAAAGCAAAATGGTCTGGTCGAGTTTATCGCGCTGGATGTGGCAAACGAAGACGATTGTGCTCGCGCTGCCGGCGTGGTCTTTTCCAGTCGCCAACGCCTGGACATTCTGGTGAACAACGCCGGCCTCGGCCACGTCGGTACCGTGCTCCAGACCACGGGCGCGGACATGGACCGGCTTTACGCGGTCAACGTGCGCGGCGTCTTCAATGTGACCAAGGCTTTCCTTTCCCAAATGATGAAGCGGAAATATGGCGTCATCATCAATCTGGCGTCGATTGGCGGTGTGGTTGGAGTGCGCGACCGCGTGGCCTATTGCACGACGAAGTTTGCGGTCGTGGGCCTGACCAAATCGATGGCGCTGGATCATGCGCTGGATGGCATTCGCGTGAACTGCATTTGTCCGGGCCGTGTGGAAACGCCATGGATCAAGGAGCGTCTCAAGGAATATCCCGACCCTCAGAAAGCCTATCAGGAAATGGCCGCCACCCAGGCGGTGGGCCGCATGGCGAGGCCGGAGGAAATTGCGGCTGCGGCCCTCTACCTGGCCAGCGACGAAGCGGCGTTCATCACGGGCACGGCGTTTCTAATCGATGGCGGTTGGAGCGCCGGAAAGTAATAGCAAGGCCTCTCCGCTGATGCGGGCCGGCCTTTCAGGATTATTCGCCACATGAAGAAAGTGATCGTAGTCTTTTCGCTTTTGGTGGTCTTCGCAGTGGTTCTGTTGATCGCCTGGTTAAGATCGGATCCGGACGCTCCCCGTTTCAAGCCCGCGCAGACCCAACCGGTCTTCAAATCCGACACGCTCGTGTCTTACCACCGCCTCAGCTCGCGTCCTTTTGAAGGAGGAAAGATGTGGATCTCGGCCTGGTCTGGCACGAACGAATACCGGTATTTTTTGTACGATATCGAACACAAGAATATCCTCGGCGAATTGTTCAACGCTGATGCTGCCTTCATGACATCCGACCAGACGAAGCTGCTTTGCGTGCAGCGCGTGTCGTGGGCGCGCCGGCCACTTGGAGACAAGACGCTGGCCATCATCGCGCCACTTTTCCGGGGCAAACGTTCTTTTCCTCGGCGCGGCGCGGACCTCGAGACGTTTTGGATTCTAGACCTGAAGCGCAACTCCGCCGTGAAGATTGGCACCGCCGTATCTCACCCTGGTCTCGGCATTGATTTTCAGCTCTCCTCCGACTTTCGTTACGCCTACAATCGGGCAGCTGCGCTTCCGGGTGAAAACGAGCTGTTCCTCTGTGATGTCGAAAAGAGAGTGCTCGCGAGAATCAACGTCGGGGGCTGGCCCGCGGCCTGGTGGGATGCCAGAAATATTCTGGTTAAGGAACCGGACGACGACTTCGTGCTTTACGACGTTGTCACAGGGAAAAGCTCGCTGCTTTTGGGCGCGTCGAACATCACGGCCTTCCTGGAACAAAACCGTATTCCTGATGACGGCTCAAAGCTGAATGTGTTCTTCACCTGGAACGGGCGGGAGAATGTTTTCTATCTCACAGATCCTTATAAAAAATGGCAGGCAACGGAATCCTTTCTCGCGCGGATAGAACGGCCAGAGGCGACGCTTAAACTCTTATCTTCACAGTTCAAGTTCGAATGGTCGGATCACTTGGATTCCATCGGGAGGTATTACCTTTACAGCGGCCGGGAAGCCGGACAGGCAAGTAGCGGAGTATTCCTGCGTGATCTTCGGAGCAACACCAACCGCGTTCTCGTGGCACCAGACGACAGGGAACGTTTCGCTATCCCGAATTTCTATCGCGATGGAGTTATTTACCGGCGCAGCAATGCGCTTTGGCGGATTGATCTCAGCGGCTCGAATTGCACGCGTTTGTTCCCTCCGTCAGCAGACTGAAGCAATTGCCAAAAGTAAGGGCCTGTTGCTCAAATCGTTCCCGGGAGGGCGAGGCTCCTGACGAGCCCGGTTTTGATGGCGATTTTTATGGAGCAGGGACTCGCGAGGACGCTCGCCCACGCTCGCCCCACTACCGTTGAAATAAGGAAATGGTTTTGGTGGCGACCGCTGAGAGCCAGCTCCGTAGGAGCGGAATCTTTGTAGAAACGAACCGACCCGCAACACCGCAAGCCCCGTAGGGGCGGCATGTTCCAGCCGATGTCGCTCCTACGGAGCTTTGGGGTTCTCTTGGTCTCGGAACTACAAAGATGTCGCCCCTCCGGGGCT
>Ga0137431_1000443_pt1 | contig 15362 bp, 15 predicted proteins | sample EasRivERMZT800_2_FD_104646 | JGI IMG/M metagenome (GOLD analysis project Ga0137431, IMG submission 104646) | Soil microbial communities from meander-bound floodplain in the East River, Colorado, USA - East River MetaG ERMZT800_2 | ecosystem: Environmental > Terrestrial > Soil > Floodplain ... | reverse complement strand
ATTTTAAAGAAACCATCAATGTATCCTTTTTTAAAGTGCGAAATGCCGTGGCCAGCCTCAATGCATTTGTGCAGGAGCACCTTACCGGCATACAGGTGGTACAAGCATTTGCCTCGGAAGAAAAAGAGTTTGAAAAATTTAAAAAAATAAACCGTCAACACCGGAACGCTAATATTAAAGCCATTTTTGCTTACTCAGTTTTTTTTCCTGTTGTAGAAATCGTGCTTGCCTTATCAATCGGGCTGGTAGTTTGGTGGACTGCCGGCGAAGCATTACGATTGCAGCAAAGCCAGCAGGGCATCGTCATTTCATTTATTCTTTGCTTGAATCTTTTGTTCAGGCCCTTGCGGGTATTAGCTGATAAATTCAATGTGCTGCAGATGGGAGTAATAGCAAGTGAAAGAGTTTTTAGGGTATTGGACAACGATGATTTTATTCCGGAATCTCATGTATCGGCATACAGGCCGTCAAATTCCTTGCAGCGTAAGGTGGAGTTCCAGAAAGTATGGTTCGCTTACAACAATGGTAATTATGTGCTAAAAGATATCAGTTTTACGATCAACCCCGGCGAAACGGTCGCCATTGTGGGTCATACGGGCAGCGGGAAAACGACCATCATTAGCTTATTAAACAGGCTTTATCATATTCAAAAGGGAGCCATCCTGGTTGATGATGTCAACATAGAAGCGTATGATTTGGATTTTTTAAGAAAAAATATCGGCGTCGTGTTGCAGGATGTATTCCTTTTTTCCGGTACTGTATTAGATAATATTACATTGCGCAATACAGAAATCTCAAAAGAGAAAGTAATAGAAGCGGCTAAGCTGATCGACATGCATGACTTCATTATGCGGCTACCCGGCGGTTACGACTATAATGTGATGGAACGCGGTGCTACACTTTCTATGGGGCAGCGTCAATTGTTGTCATTTATCCGTGCTTTGCTGTACAACCCCTCCATACTTATCCTCGACGAAGCTACTTCGTCTGTAGACACCGAAAGTGAACAGCTTATTCAACTTGCAATTGACACGTTGATCAGCGGGAGAACCGCAATTGTGATTGCACACCGGCTTTCTACAATTCGAAAAGCCGATAAAATTATTGTACTGGACAAAGGGGAAATAAAGGAAATGGGAACACACGAGCAACTTTTGCATGCAGGCGGTTTTTACAGCACCTTGCATGAAATGCAGTTTGAAAAACACCCGGCCAAAGTTTGACGGGTTTAGAATCATCAAGTCAGAAATTATTCGCGCCGGAGAGCTTTTGACGTGCAGAATAGAGCTGCTCCGGATATTCATTAAGTTTTTGTTCAAAATTTCGGGAGCCAACTCTGTTTTCTGACCCACATCCTTATCTTTGCGCCAAATTTCAGGACCAGATGGGTTTCAGTTGTTTTAAATCATTGTTAGTCATAGCCTTTGGTGCATTTTCAACACTGCTTTCAGTTCCGGTTTTTTCGCAGCACGAGAATGGAAATAATCATTCTGAAAAACAGGAAACCAATAATGAAAAAAAACAAAAAGAAGGTTTTAATGCTTCAGAAGTCATTTTTGGTCACGTTCTGAATGCCCACGAATTTCATTTCCTCGATATTGGTGATCACCCGGTCACAATTCCGCTCCCGGTAATATTATATTCACCGCAAAGAGGTTTTACCACTTTCATGTCGTCCAGGTTTGAGCATGGTCATAAGACCCATAATGGCTATACACTGCTTACTGGGCATTTGATGCATGAAATGAAACTGGATCCAAAAAAATTTTACCCGGGAGATATTGTTGCGGTAACCGAGGCCGGCGAGTTTGATCCTACCGTAAAAGTTTATGATCTTTCCCTCACCCGCAATGTGGTGCAAATGTTACTGGCCCTTATTGTTTTTGTTTGGATCATGCTTCGCATAGCTAAAAGATATAAGTCCGGGGTAGGAGTGACTTCTCCGCCAAAGGGATCTCAAAGTTTACTGGAACCGGTAATTACTTTTGTTCGTGATGAAGTTGCCAAGCCTAACCTGGGGCACAAATATGAAAAATACCTGCCTTACCTGCTCACTATTTTCTTTTTTATCCTGATTAATAACATCTTTGGATTGATACCGGGTTCGGCGAACGTTTCGGGCAATATTGCTTTTACCGGCATACTTGGCATCATATCGTTTATTGTAATTCTGTTTAGTTCAAATTCACATTACTGGCAGCATATTTTTAATCCTCCCGGTGTGCCATTAGGCGTAAAATTCATATTGGTGCCCGTTGAGTTCCTGAGTGTGTTTATTAAGCCTTTTGCATTGATCATCCGTCTTTTTGCCAATATGGTCGCAGGGCACATTATTATCATCTGTTTGATTTCATTAATATTTATTTTTGGTCAGTTGAACCCGATTGCCGGGTGGGGCGCTTCTCCACTGTCAATAGGGTTTACCGTATTTATTTATTTGATTGAAGTGCTGGTGGCATTTTTACAGGCTTTCATTTTCACGATGCTCACCGCAGTTTTCGTTGGACAGGCATTTGAAGGTGGCCATGATCATGCAGATGATCATCATAAACAGGCAGTCGTTTAGGATTTTTTTATTAATTATAAAACGAGTATCATGGATTTAATGAGTTTGTTCGTATTGTTAAGTGAAGTTCCCTGGGCAAATGGTGGTGGCGCTATCGGTGCAGGTCTTGCTGCTATCGGGGCCGGTATTGGTATCGGCCAGATCGGTAAAGGTGCAGTGGAGGCAATTGCCCGTCAGCCGGAAGCTTCGAACGACATTCGGGCCAACATGATCCTTACTGCGGCTCTTGTAGAAGGGGCTGCATTGTTTGCGATCATCGTAGGCTTCCTGGCAATGGTATTGTAAAAATGCCATCCCAAAAGTTTACTGCATCCAAGGCACAGGGCGGAGGATGCAGTATTTAAAACCCTTCTTTGCTGAAACAACAAATGCGGATCTGCTTAAATGATTTATGAGCACATCGGCACATTAGCATAACCCGTCCCGGCATAGATCCGGGATTTGCAAATTTTGGTTTTTTATGAAATTGCTTACTCCTGAATTTGGGTTGTTGATCTGGACTTTACTTGCTTTCCTGATCGTGTTTTTTATTTTGAAAAAACTGGCATGGCCGGCCATAATCAAAGGCCTGCGCGACCGGGAGCAGGGCATCGCAGATTCACTGGCAACAGCTGAAAAAGTAAGAGCTGAAATGGCGCAGCTGAAAAATGAGAATGAAGCATTGCTGGCTCTGGCACGTGAGGAGAGATCGAAACTTTTGAAAGAGGCCAGAGAAACCAAGGATAAAATTATTAGTGAAGCAAAAGAACAGGCGAAAACCGAAGCCGGTAAGATAATTTCGGAGGCGCAGGCTGCAATCAACACTCAAAAAATGGCTGCGCTGACGGATGTTAAAAACCAGGTAGGAAAATTAATAATAGAGGTGAGTGAAAAAGTATTAAAAAGAGAACTGGCGAGCCGTGAGGCCCAGGAAAAACATGTTAAGGAACTTGTTGAAGAAGTAAAATTAAATTGATTTGAAAAATTGAAAATTTGAAAATGGCCCGGTAATCAAAGCAGGCATCTTCAAATTTTCAAATTGCTTCATTTTCAAATTCGAATAATGCCTAATCCACGTTTAGCATCACGATACGCCAAATCATTGCTGGATCTTGCTGTTGAGAAAGGCCGGTTGGAACAAGTATATGCTGATATGCAGGTTATGCAGCTCATCTGTAAAGGCAACCGTGACTTTGTGAATCTTTTGCGTAGCCCGATTTTAAAGTCAGATGCGAAGCGAAGGATTATCGAAGCAGTTACAAAAGGGAAAATTTCCGAATTAACCACAGCCTTTAATGGATTACTTGTTGGTAAAGGAAGGGAAAGTATTTTACCGGAAATAATAACCGCTTTCATCAGCCAGTATAAAGAGCATAAGCATATTCATATAGTCAAATTGATCACTGCGGTCCCCGTAAGCGAGGGAGTGAAAACTGCAATCGTTAACCAGGTAAAAAAAGCGGGTGGTTTTGAGAACGTAGAGCTGGATGAAAAGGTTGACGAAAGCCTGATTGGCGGATTTGTGTTACAGGTGGGAGACAAACTGGTCGATGCCAGCATATCTTATGATTTAAAAAATATTGCAAGGCAATTTGAAAATAATGACTTTATTTATAAGTTAAGGTAGTAAGTACGTGGCAGCGGATAGAAAACAATAAGCTAAAAACGATAAACAAAGGAATATGGCTGACATTAACCCAGATGAAATAAGTTCCATACTGCGCCAGCAGTTGAGCAATTTTAATGCAAATGCCGATCTTGAAGAAGTTGGCAACGTGTTGCAGGTTGGAGACGGTATTGCCCGTGTGTATGGATTAGGTAATGTCAAATATGGTGAGCTGGTAGAGTTTGACAATGGCGTTCGTGCAATTGCCCTTAATCTTGAAGAGGATAATGTGGGAGTTGTATTAATGGGAGAAAGTGGAGAAGTGAAGGAAGGCGCCAAGGTTCGTCGTACCGGGCAGATAGCCTCGATTAAAGTTGGTGAGGGCATGGTGGGACGAGTAGTGAATACTTTGGGTGAACCAATTGATGGCAAAGGCCCGATTACAGGTGTACGATACGAAATGCCGTTGGAAAGAAAAGCTCCGGGTGTAATTTTTAGGGAACCGGTGAAAGAACCTTTGCAGACAGGTATCAAAGCCATTGATGCCATGATCCCTATTGGTCGTGGTCAGCGGGAACTCATCATCGGAGACCGCCAAACCGGAAAAACGGCCATTGCAGTTGATACGATCATTAATCAGAAAGAATTTTATAAAGCAGGCAAAACTGTTTATTGCATTTACGTTGCCATTGGACAGAAAGCATCCACCATTGCAGGTGTGATGCAAACACTCAAGGATGCCGGAGCCCTTGATTATACTACTATTGTTGCTGCTTCAGCTTCTGATCCTGCGCCTTTGCAATTCTATGCGCCCTTTGCGGGTGCTGCTATCGGCGAGTTTTTCCGCGATACCGGCCGCCCGGCGTTAATTATATACGATGATTTGTCAAAACAAGCGGTGGCGTATCGGGAAGTTTCCCTGTTATTGCGGCGCCCTCCCGGTCGGGAAGCTTATCCCGGAGATGTATTCTATCTTCACAGCCGCCTGCTGGAAAGGGCTGCAAAAATTATCACTGATGACAATGTAGCGAGAAAAATGAACGATGTGCCGGAGACCATCAGGCACCTGGTGAAGGGCGGCGGCTCGCTTACTGCTTTGCCGATTATTGAAACACAGGCCGGCGACGTTTCTGCTTATATTCCAACTAATGTAATTTCTATTACGGATGGTCAAATATTCCTTGAAACAAACTTGTTTCTTTCGGGCATACGTCCTGCCATCAATGTAGGTATATCTGTAAGCCGTGTGGGCGGTAATGCCCAAATCAAATCAATGAAAAAGGTGGCTGGCACATTAAAACTTGACCAGGCTCTTTATCGGGAAATGGAGGCTTTCTCGAAATTCGGAGGCGATCTTGATGCAGCAACCAAATCCGTTATTGACAAGGGTTCCCGCAATGTGGAAGTGTTGAAACAACCTCAATATAGTCCTTTCCCGGTAGAGAAACAGGTAGCAATCATTTACCTTGGCACCAACGGCTTAATAAAAGATGTAGCCGTTAAACGAGTGAAGGAATTTGAAGAACATTTCCTCATGGAAATGGAGCATAAACTGCCCGATGTTTTAAGCGAATTCAAAAATGGAATTTTGCCGGAAAGTGGTCTTAAAAGAATGGTTGAGCTGGCCAACGAATTAATTCCACATTATAAAAAATAGGGTCATTTTATTTAATCATGAAATTCAACAGCGGATGGGCATATTGCTATCCGCTTTTTATTGTAATCTTAGGGTAATGCTCAATGGGCATAGCAGGACCTTATACCTGAAATGAAAACGATGAAAACGTTTTCAAAATTATCAGCAGTGTTTCATTGGTTAACGCTGGTTTTATTTCACTAAGCGACCAGGCCGATATTACAAATACTGAAATTCGCCGGCTATGAATAATATCCGGTCTTCTTAAAAAATAATTTGGTTTATATTATAAACTACTTTATGTTTGTGACCAAGATTAAAAACTGAAATTATGGGAGCAGTAAATCGGAGCCTGCTTTTTGTTGTTTTTTCAAGCCTGACTCTTGTCGCCGATGCCCAGGTAACAATTAGTGGTAAAGTAAGAGACAGGAGGAAACCAATTTCCGGGGTGAATGTTGTTTTGAAAGGCACCTATGATGGTGCCACTTCAGACTCTTCGGGCAGGTTTTCATTTAAAACTTCAGAAAAGGGAGATTTTGTACTCGCGGCTACATCGGTTGGTTATAATGCGTTCGAACAAAAAATCAAAATAGGTGATAGCCCGATTACTGTTGACATTGTAATGAAAGAAGAGATCACTGAATTGAACGCCGTAGTAGTTACAGCCGGTACTTTTGAAGCCAGTGATAAAAAGAAGGCCGCTGCCGTTCTTGATCCCATTGACATAGTCACAACGGCCAGCGCCAATGGCGACATAACCGGCGCTTTAAAAACATTGCCCGGTGCCCAGCAGATAGGAGAAAGTGAAGGGCTGTTTGTCCGTGGAGGTACCGCTGCGGAAACTAAAACATTTATTGATGGAACACTGGTCAATAACTTCTTTTACAGCAGCTTGCCAAACATTGCTTCTTTCAGTCGTTTTTCGCCTTTTATCTTTAAAGGCACCGTTTTTAGTACTGGCGGTTATTCCGCGTTATTTGGCCAGGGGTTATCCTCTGCGCTGATATTGGAGTCTATTGACCTTCCGGAGCGATCATCTGCAAGTATTGGAGCATCTGTGTTAAGCCTGAATGGCGGATATCAGCACCTGTCAAAGAATAAAAAATCATCATGGGGCGTAACCTATGGCTATACTGACCTTACACTCGCTTTTGCGGTCATCAAACAACAACAGGATTACTCAAAAACGCCGGTTTACCACAATGCTGACGCCAATTTCCGGATCAAAACTTCCAACACGGGGATGCTGAAATATTATGGTTATCTCAGTAGCAACAAACTTGCCTATACAGTCGGCAGCATTGATTCGCTTGGTTATTTGGATAAGTTTGCGTTAGCTAATACTAACTACTATCACAATTTAAGCTGGCGGGAAAGCATCGGCAGGAAATGGAAAGTATATGCCGGGATTTCCTATACCAACAATAAAGACGACATCGAGAGTGGCATGCAGGACAACGCTAAAAACGACGTGGTGCTTAGCGGCCTTGAATTCAAAAATTTCGTTGCTGAGAACAAAGGAAATTACTTTAATGCCAAACTCGTTTTGGAAAGACGCCTAAAGGGCCTTAGCGCCATAAGGTTTGGCAGTGAATATAATTACACCAATGACAAGCTGCTTTTTACGACTTATGATAACCAGCAATATCCTGCTGACCTGCGGGAAAATATTAATTCATTCTTTGCTGAAGCAGATATATACATTACTCACTCTCTTGCTGCGAAACTTGGAACAAGAGCAGAGCATTCATCAATCCTTGATCAGACTAATTTGGCTCCGAGAGTTTCGGTTGCATATAAATTAAGTAAAAAAGCCCAGGTTTCACTTGCCTACGGTGTGTTTTATCAGAATCCGGAAAGAAAGTACCTGCCTTCTCCGTATTCACTCGACTATATGAAAGCAACCCATTACATTGCCCAATACCAAAAAGTGGCAAGCGGGCAATCATTCCGGGCTGAAGTATTTTACAAAAAGTATGATGATTTGGTGAAGACATCCGGTACGAATGGAATAGAAACTGCAATCAACAATAACGGCTTTGGCGATGCAAAGGGTATCGAGTTTTTCTGGAGAGATAAAAAAACAATCAAAAACCTTGATTATTGGATATCCTATTCTTACCTGGATACGGAAAGAGATTATTTGAATTTTCCTTCGGCAATTACTCCCAACTTCGCTGCAAAACATACTTCATCGCTGGTGGTAAAAAAGTTTGTGCAGAAATGGAAGATGAATCTTAATGCAGCCTATAATTATACCAGCGGACGTCCTTACTATAATATAGGATATGACACCGCGGCTTCCGCCTATAAGTTCAATGACCGGGGAACAATTCCTGATTACAATAATGTAAGCTTTTCCATTAATTATTTGCCCTTTATTGGCAAAAAAAATCCAAAAGCGTTTACCGTTTGGGTATTGCAGGTAAGCAATATTTTCAATATCAAACAGGTTTACGGTTACCAGTATTCTTATAATGGATACAGGAAAGTACCAATCATACCTACTTCAAGAATGTTTGTATTTGTTGGCTGTTTTATAAGCTTTGGAATTGACCGGAGCGATGAAGTAATGAATAATGCTCTTTAAGATTTACTGAGCCCAAAGGATACTTTAATATCAGTTGAAATGAAATCGCTATGGAAAACTAAAGGGGGCGGCAATAATAAATTTATCTATATCTAAAAATTAACAAACAATGAAAAAGTTTTTTTTATCGGTGCTGGTATCCATTTCTGTGGGGGCATCATTTGCACAGAGCAATGAAAAATTTGTAAAAGCCATGGAACAAAAATTGTCAGGCTTTGATAGCGTAAGAAGTACGGAAGGACTGCAGGAATTGGCTAATTCCTTTGAAAGGATAGCTGACGCTGAAAAAACACAATGGCTGCCTTATTATTATGCCGCACTTAGTAATGTGAACCTGGGATTCAATCATGCGATAGCTGCCGGGCCAATGGGCGGCAATGCAGACAAGGTAGATCCCTTGGCAGATAAAGCAGAGAAATTACTGAACAAAGCGGACGAGCTGAGCAAAGACAATTCGGAAATTTATGTAGTTAAGAAACTGATTGCCTCGTTGCGTATGCTGGGAGATGTGATGAATCGTTATATGACCTATGGGCCTATTGCAACCGAGGCATTGACTACTGCAAAAAAGCTGAACCCGGAAAATCCAAGGGTATATGTTTTGGAAGGAAGCGATCAGTTTAACACTCCTGAAGAATATGGTGGTAATAAAGCAGAGGCTAAAAGGCTTTTGGAAGAAGCACTAAAGAAATACGAGACTTTCAAACCTGAAAGCAGCATTCACCCTAACTGGGGAATGGGCCAGGCAAAATATTTTTTATCACAGATAAAATAGACTCATGGCTTTCTGCTGACACGGAAGGCCTTTCATTTAAATACTATTGCCATGAAGGAAGATAGTTTTTCGCCTGAACAAAGCCTGCAGCTTATTCAGTCCATGATAAGTAAAACCAGGGCAACCATGTCGGATAACAGTATTTATTTCCTGGTGTGGGGATGGATTACTTTTATTGCCTGTGCAAGTCAGTTTATGCTAAAACATATTTACGATTATGAAAAGCATTATCTGGTGTGGCTGCTGACGGTAGTCGGAATAGCGTTTTCCATTTACCAGGGAAGGAAGCAAGAGAAGACCATTAAAGTCAGAACTTATGTAGATGAAAGTATGAAACATCTTTGGGGTGGTATGGGGATCAGTTTTTTTGTGCTGAGCATGATACTCACCAGGCTCGGTTGGGGTACGGCAATATTTCCTTTTTTTATTTTGCTTTATGGGCTGGGCACATTCGTGTCAGGCTGTATCATACGCTTCCGGCCATTGATTATTGGAGGAATAATTGCCTGGGTGCTGGCTGTGGGTTCTACATTCGTCAGCTATGACTTCCAAATGCTGTTTGGAGCGGCAGCCATCCTGATCAGCTATATCATTCCTGCTCATTTATTGCGAAACCGAACTAAAATTGTTCACCCATAATTTTTTTGTATGGAAGCCGAGGAAAAAAAACTTAGTGAAAAAGAAAGTCTTGACTTGATCGCCACAATGATCAACAAGGCAAAGGACTCTTTCCACGACACCGGCATAGGCGTTATCATGTGGGGAACGATCGTCACTATATGTTCCCTGGTTAGGTTATCGGAGATCCATTTTGGTTTCCGCCTGCCGTTTGATATATACCTGCTGACGCTTGCGGCCATTATTCCGCAAGTATTTTTTACCATCAAAGAAAAAAAAGAACGAAAAGTGAAATCGTATGATGATGTATATATGGATTATCTGTGGCTTGGTTTCGGAATTTGTATATTCCTGCTGATACTTATCATCAACAATATTTATGCGGATCTGGGTCCCCTGATCGGGGACTATAAAGAACTTTCAAAAGGTAGAATTGACAAGACTGATTTTCAGTTTTCAGAATTTGTTTCCCCGCTTTTTTTGCTCCTCTATGGCTTTCCAACATTCGTTACGGGTGCTGCCTGCAAGTTCAAGCCCATGCTTTGGGGTGGCATATGTTGCTGGGTTTGCAGTGTGATAGCCATTTATTCTCCTGTTAAGGTTGACTTGTTACTGACGGCGGCGTCGGCTACTACGGCCTGGCTGATACCAGGTATTTTGATGGAAAAGGAGTATCGTATCTATAAAAAAGAACAAGCGCTGGTGAATGTTTAAAGATCTGGACCCTATACTGCATTCGCAGCTGAGGTTGGCTGTAATTTCACTCCTGATTAGTGTGAAAGAAGCAGAGTTTACTTTTCTAAAGGAAAAAACCAATTCTACTGCCGGTAACCTGAGTGTGCAGATACAAAAGCTTAAAGAAGTCGGTTATATTGATGTTACCAAGCAATTCAAAGACAATTACCCGCAAACCATTTGCAAGATCACTCACACGGGTATTCAGGCTTTTGAACAATATGTAAAAGATCTGCAAACTTACCTTGGTAAAAGCATTAAAGTATGAACGCCTACTTATTTCTGAAGCTCATCCATGTTGTTGCGGTCATTATTTTTATGGGCAACATTATTACCGGTTTGTTTTGGATGCAAAAGGCCGATAAGACCGGTAATTTTTCCATTATTTCCTTTACGATGAAAGGCGTGATAGCCAGCGATAAATGGTTTACGATACCCGGGGTCATTATCATAACGGCCGCTGGTTTCAGTGCCGCCATACAGGGCGGGTTGCCATTATTAAGAACCGGGTGGATATTCTGGTCAATTGTTTTGTTCACTTTATCCGGACTTATATTTTCTTTGAAATTGGTTCCCCTGCAAAAAAAGATTCTGCGAATCTCAGAAAACAAGCCGGCTGAAAAATTTAACATTGAAATTTATCGGCGGCATTTGCGGCAATGGGAAATCTGGGGACTGATGGCATTACTTACTCCACTGGTGGCATTAGCAATGATGGTGCTTAAAGTTCCGGCGCAATCGGGTTTATAGTCTTTGGCAGTTCTCTATTGCCAAAAAAATGAACAGCCCTTGGAAAAGGGCTGTATCTCTCTTGGGAACTCTACGTAAATATAAAAAGTTATAATAATGAATATTTCAAAATTGTCGATTCCGATAAGGCTGTAAGACTAATTGTGGATAAGTGTCCTGCTTTTTGGATGACAAAGCTTTTTTCAAAGACTTTTTTAGGCGATTAAATCTTTCCTGCAATTTTTTTCTTAATTCTTGCGGCATGGGTGGTGGTGTTGATGGAGAATGGGCAGCTGGATACGATGGACTATTTCGGCGAAACGATTTCTGAGTATCGGATGGTTTGATCTTTATGGATAATCTTTAGACGGTAAAATGTCTTTTCAGTTTTGGTTTTTTCATAAAAATAATAGGCGTCACTGTCTTTTTTTTCGGTGCTGAAAACAAGAGCAGCCGTTGAATAATTCTTTCCATCTGTGCTTGATTCCACTTCAATTTGGCTAACCACCTGGTTATTGTTGATAATCCATTCCAGGAATACACGGTCCTCTTGAATCCTGCATTTCAGATTATTTATTAAGGTTGTTGCCGGTTCGATGGAAGCAACAGTGATAAAATTATTTTGAGCAGATACCTGGTGTTGATTGAGCAGTATTGAAAACACAAGGCAGGATAAAACGATAATTTTCATTTCGGGGGTTTTGAACGTAATTTCAAATGGCCCACAGAAAAATTGGATAGAATTATGGTTATTTAGCTAGGATTGGTGTCAGAAAATTGGTCAACTTTTGATTCGGACCGGGATTAGATAATTAGGTTAAGACGTAATTGTCCGGTACGGATTTTAGGAGTTGTTCGATGTGAAATGTGGTTTTCTGAATACCCGACAAACCTAATAACTACTTCTTTCATTTGCAAACCTTTTGAGAAATAATTCTAAAAAAAATCAATTCTTTCATTAGTCGGAACGAACCTTAAATACCTTTGAAGACAAATTTTACCCATGGCCGTCATAATCAGGGCAAGAGGTATCACAAAGACTTTTGGGAAGGAAATAACGGCGGTTGACGGGCTTTCCTTTACCGTTGAAGCCGGGCAGGTTTATGGATTTTTGGGACAAAACGGCGCTGGTAAATCTACGACTATACGGATGTTGCTGACGCTTGTCAGGCCTAGTTCCGGTGATATTGAAATTTTTGGAATGAACCTGGCCCGGCACCGAAAGGAAATTTTGCAAAAAACCGGTGCCATTATAGAACGGCCCGATTTGTATAAGTATCTGACGGCGCTTGAAAATTTGCAGATTTTTGCAAAGATGAGTGGCGTAAAACTCAGCGAAAAAGAGTTGATGGATCAGCTGGCGATGATTGGCCTCGCAGAAAGGGCACACAGCAAGGTGCGGACGTATTCACAAGGCATGAAGCAGAGGCTGGGTATTGCCATAGCATTAGTGCATAATCCTGAATTGATCGTTTTGGACGAGCCAACCAATGGGCTGGATCCACAGGGAATCGCGGATGTACGTAAGCTCATTCTGCATTTAAGCAACGATTTAAAAAAGACATTGCTGGTGTCATCACATTTGCTGGGTGAAATGGAAATGATCGCTGACTCAATGCTGATAATAGATAATGGGAAAAAGGTGGTGGAGGGCCGCACTTGTGACTTATTGAATCCCGATAAGATACAGGTGGAAATTCTGACCGATGACAAACAACGAACGCTTGATCTCATCAGCACGACAAAATGGTTGGGAAATTTATTGAGTTCTTCGAACGGAAGTATCTTATTGGAAATGCAAAGAAGTAACATTCCAGATCTAAACCGGTTCCTGGTAGAACACGGAGTGAATATATTTTCATTAAGACCGAAACATTCACTGGAAGATTTTTTCCTGTCGATTACAAAAGCCTAGTATGCTGCAATTACTCCAAATTGAACTGTATAAAATATTCAAAAGGCCACGCACCTTTATTGCGTTTGGTGTAATTACTGCAATCATATTGTTGGTACAGGTTGCTTTGAAGTTCGGGGGTGAAGAATATGTAGGATTGGTGATGAGCGGCTTGAGTGGCACGTTTGACGCCCCTCCGGTCCAGGTATTGAATGGATATTTTGTCTGCTTTATTATCCTGAATCTTTTACTAATTCATATTCCGATATTGGTAGCGCTGATAGCCGGTGATATGATTTCCGGCGAAGCAAATATGGGAACCTTGCGCCTGCTCGCTGCCAAACCGGTAAGCAGGACCAGGTTATTACTGGTTAAATTTATTGCGGCATCTGTGTATACGATTTTATTGCTTATTTGGGTAGCCGTGCTCTCCCTGGTGTTAAGCATCCTGGTGTTTGGCACCAACGAATTATTTGTCGCAAGGGGTCTCGAAGTGAATATTTTGTCGTCGGCGGATGTGCTGTGGCGTTATATCGCCGCATTTGCGTTTGCGGCAATTGGGCTTATCACCGTTGCGTCATTAGCATTTATGTTTTCAACGTTTGCGGATAATTCGATCGGTCCCATTGTTGCCTGTGTTTGTGTGATCATAGTTTTTACCATTCTTACCCAGTTGCAAATTCCGTTCTATGATGAAACAATTAAACCCTGGTTATTTACCACTCACATGCTTGGATGGAAAGGTTTTTTTTATGTAAAAGGTGAAGAAGGGGTTACGGTGAATGGATCTATAGAAAATCTCGCAGGCATTTTTAAAAGCGGGTTGTTATTACTGGCGTATTCCCTCTTGTTCCTGGCGATTGCAGTTTGGTATTTTAAAAAGAAAAACATTTTAAGCTGAATGAAACCGTTAAGCCTGGTGCTGTTGTTGGTGAGTATTGTTTCTACTGCTGCGAAAGCACAAAATGCAGAAGAACTTATTTTACGAATAAAAGAAAAGCTGGATAAAGTAAATGATTACGAAGCCAGCGGGAAAATGAAAATGAATGTCGTCTTTATCAAAGCGCCTGTTGCCAATGTAAAAGTTTATTTTAAGAAACCGGATAAATTAAAAATTATTAATGAAACCGGGATTTCCCTTGTGCCCAAGGGTTCCATAAATATTAATATGGGGAATATTATTGGCAATATCGGCGGAAGCGATATCATTGATGCGGGGAAGGACGATAAAACTGGCCTTAGAATAGTTAAGCTGCTCCCAAAAGATGACAATGCAAATGTGGTTCTTTCTGTACTGTATATTGATGAGAAACAATTGCTGGTAAAAAAAGCAAAGACAACTACCAGGGAAAGCGGAACCTATGAATTGGAAATGACCTATGGCCGGTATGTGGCCTATGGCCTGGCAGATAAAGTGATATTTTCCTTTAACACGAAAGACTATAAGCTGCCCAAAGGAGTTTCGTTCGACTATGATGATGGAAGCGGCAAACCATCCGATCCTAATAAGTTAAAAGATAATAAGGGTGTAATAGAAATAAGCTACTCCAACTATGCAATTAATAAAGGAGTAACGGATAATATTTTTCAGTAATAGCTGCGGTTTAATGATATTGTCAGGGGATTTAGTAATTAAATTATCTAAAATCAGCAGAAACCCCATCAATGTTACAATATTTGGATTTTGAAGAAGGCAGGTTTCATTTTTGTTTACCATTGGCCAACCATCAAAATCTTGGTGATGAAAACCTAAAGGAAAAGTTCACATAATCAGCTCACCCTGGTTTTGGCGTAAATTATTCCGTGAATGCAATTTAAGATGTATTGACTTTTTCAAATAAGATTTGATAGGTGCATTTCTTTTGATTTGCAGGAATAGAAAATATAAATTAATTTGCTACTCTTCTTTTTCCCATAACTTTTGATCAGCCATTTTCCGCGCTACGGAAAGTTTTCAGCAAATTAAACTTTTCCATCCCTGTGTTGTATGCTGTTAAGATAAGCTGTGTTTGTTAACATGCCGCTGTTCGTGAATTAAAAAGACAGGTGCTGATTTTTTTTAAACAGTAATGTCATGAAAAAACTTTACTTCTTAATTGGCTTTTCTTTATTCTGCGTAAATGTTATGCCACAAACATTTGCTGATCCTAATTTTACAGCCATCCCCATTGGCTCCGGATGGACTTCACCCGCCGGCGCCAGATACTCTGCAGACGGGCAAAAATTGTTTGTAT
>Ga0137431_1000441_pt1 | contig 15380 bp, 14 predicted proteins | sample EasRivERMZT800_2_FD_104646 | JGI IMG/M metagenome (GOLD analysis project Ga0137431, IMG submission 104646) | Soil microbial communities from meander-bound floodplain in the East River, Colorado, USA - East River MetaG ERMZT800_2 | ecosystem: Environmental > Terrestrial > Soil > Floodplain ... | reverse complement strand
CCGCATCACAGTTCATAATCGCGGCGATCAAACCGCTTATATTGCCTTGTTGCCTACTTTATGGATGCGTAATCGCTGGAGCTTTGGTTTGATGAAAGAAAAGCCTGGGATAAGGCTTGCTGAAAATAACCAACAGTATGGATTTGCTCAAGTAAAGCATGGGCAGTCCGGCAATTATCATTTTTATTTTGAGAAGCCAACACGCACTTTATTTACCGAAAACGAAACAAATACCGAGCGTCTCTATGGGCAGCCCAACTCGTCACCTTTTGTAAAAGATGCCTTTCATAAAGCAGTAATTGAAAAAAATTTTGACTGGCTTGAAGAAAAGACGGAAGGAACCAAATTTGCCCCATTTTATGAATTCAATATTCCTGCTCATTCTTCGGTAAGCGTTCGATTGAGATTAAGCAGGCATGACCTGAAAGACGCGCCTTTTGGAAAGGATTTTGACGATCTTTTTATGCAACGCATTCAGGAAGCCGACGAGTTCTATCATGATCTTACGGCAACTAATGACAAAGAACTGTTCAATATTCAGCGGCAGGCATTTGCAGGAATGCTATGGAGCAAACAGTATTTCAATATTGATATTCCCCGCTGGCTGAATGGTGATCCCGGCCAGCCTGCACCACCGGAAGCGAGAAAGACAGGGCGCAATCATCACTGGCATTCACTGAATAATGAAGACATTATTTCCATGCCTGATAAGTGGGAATATCCCTGGTATGCGGCGTGGGACCTCGCTTTTCATTGTGTACCGCTAAGTATGGTTGACCCCCGGTTTGCGAAAGAACAATTGATCTTGTTCCTTCGCGAATGGTATATGCATCCCAATGGCCAGTTACCGGCTTATGAATGGGCTTTCGGCGATGTCAATCCACCCGTTCATGCCTGGAGTTGCCTGCAGGTTTATAAAATGGATAAAGCAAAAACAGGAAAACCGGATATTCAATTTTTAGAGAGGGTATTTCAAAAGCTGCTGATCAATTTTACCTGGTGGGTAAACCGAAAAGATCATAAAGGCAATAATGTTTTTGAAGGGGGCTTCTTAGGCTTAGATAATATCGGTGTATTTGACAGGAGCAATACGATACCGGGTGGGGGTACCCTGGAACAAGCTGATGGAACCAGTTGGATGGCGATGTATTCATTGAACATGCTCGAAATGGCGTTGGAAATATCGCAATACAATCCGGGTTATGAAGACGTAACAACCAAATTCTTCGAGCACTTTGTTTATATAGCTGAATCGCTTAACCGGATTGGTGAAAACTGGACCAGCAGCTGGGATGAAGAAGAAGGATTTTTTTATGATGTATTATCACTACCGGATGGAAGGTACATCCCACTGAAAGTACGCAGCCTTGTTGGCCTCTCAACTTTGTTTGCAGTGTTGGTGCTTAAGAAAGAATTGCTGGAAAAATTACCAGACTTTCACAGGCGGTTAAAATGGTTCCAGCGATACAGGGAAGATAACGGCCAATACCTGGTAATAGAAGAATTAAAAGATCATGATGACATTTTGTTATCGCTTGTGCCAAGAAAAAGATTAGAGAAATTGCTCCGGGCATTATTGGATGAAAAGGAATTTTTGAGTAAAGGCGGCATCCGTTCTATTTCAAGACTGCATGAAGCATATTATTCAGTAAATATCAATGGTGACGAATTCGGGTTGAATTATCAGCCCGCAGAAGGAAACAGTAATTTATTTGGCGGAAATAGTAACTGGAGGGGCCCTGTTTGGATGCCGATGAATTATTTGCTGGTATGTGCCCTTACCAAATATGCAGACTATTATAATGACGACTTAACTGCAGAACTTCCAACAAGCTCCGGAATAAGAATGAATTTGCAGGAAATTGCCCATGAATTGTCCGGGCGTTTGATTGCTCCTTTCCAATTGGATGAAACAGGTCACCGGCCTGTGAATGATTACTTCACCATTTACCGGGATGATCCCAATTTTAAGAACCTTGTGTTGTTCTATGAATATTTTCACGGCGATACAGCAAGAGGTGTGGGTGCGTCGCATCAAACGGGCTGGACAGGTGTGGTGGCGGAATTGATCAACCGGGTAAGTAATCCACGCTCTAAGTCCCACTCCAATGGTGAGGAAGCCCCAGCTGTAGGCGAAAATTCTATGGCGCACTAACGCATTAGCTGTAGTTTTGCTCTCAGCTTAAAATTTAGAAAATGAAATTTATTTATGATGATGCTCAAAAAGCCCTTCCCTTCAGCGAGGGTTTGGGTGGGGCCGAATGGCTCGAAACAAATAGCCTTGGTGGCTGGTCGGGTTCTTCTGTCATTGGCGCCCATACCAGACGTTATCATGGCTTGTTAGTTGCGGCAATTGTACCACCCACTGAAAGAATGGTATTGCTATCCAAATTGGATGAAACGATCGTAGCGAACGATAAAAAAATTGAGCTGGGTGTTAATCTATATCCCGGTAACACCATTCATCCGAAAGGTTATCAATACCTGGTCAGTTTCAGTAAGGACCTTTTTCCTCAGTGGGAGTATGAAGCAGACGGTATTCGCCTTAAGAAAACCATTGTCATGATACACGGCGAGAATACTGTGGTAATTATGTATGACGTGATAGGAGCAGCAAAACCTTTTACGCTGGAGTTATCGCCACTGATGGCGGCAAGGGGTTATCATTCGCTGACCCATGAAGGACCGCAGATGCATTGGGATGTTGACTTTAATCACGGTATTTTTCACAATCAGCCGGATGGAAAAACAGATGTTTTTATCAGTGTGCCCGGTTCTGATTACAGGCATGAACCAAAATGGTTCAGAAATTTTCAATACAGTGTTGAGCAATACCGGGGACAGGAGTTTACAGAAGATCTCTTCAATCATGGTACTTTCTCAGTTGAGCTAAAGCAGGGTGATTCATTAGGAATTGTAGTTTCAACCAGCGATCCAACAGGAAGAGATGCGCATGACCTTTTAGCAAAGGAAGCCATGCGAAGAAAATTGCTGATAAGCAACCAGCCGGACGATGAAGTTATAAAACAACTGGTTTTAGCCGCCGATCAATTTATTGTAAAAAGAAATATCGATCTATCAGAGTCTTTAGAAGTCTCCCCCATCGGGGTTCCCGATCCGCCAATTGGCGGAGAAGGGAAGGAACGCAGTTCGTTAGAGGGGGCCACCATCATAGCCGGTTACCATTGGTTCACTGATTGGGGCAGGGATACCATGGTCAGTTTACCTGGTTTATGTTTAAGCACCGGGCGTTTTGAAGATGCTAAAAAAATCATTGCTGCTTTTGCAAAGAGTGTAAGCATGGGAATGTTGCCCAACCGTTTCCGGGATAATGGTGAGGAACCTGAGTACAATAATGTGGATGGAACGCTTTGGTATTTCATTGCCATTTATAAATACCTGCAGGTAACGGGTGACAAAGATTTTATAATAAAAGAAATACTGCCTGTGTTAAAAGAAATCGTCGACTGGCATTTCAGGGGGACACGATATAATATCAAAGTTGATACAGACGGTTTGTTATTTGCCGGGGAGAAAGGACAGCAACTGACATGGATGGATGCAAGGATTGGAGATTGGGTGATCACGCCCAGGATGGGCAAGCCAGTAGAGATACAGGCACTTTGGTACAATACTTTAAGAATATTTTCCGAACTGCTAAAGTTAAATAATCAACAACATGATGCGTTTAGAGTAAACCTAAGCGCCGAAAAGGCAAAAGACAATTTTAACCGGCAATTCTGGTTTGAAGAAGGAAATTATCTATATGATGTAATTGATGAAAATGGGAAACCCGATGCAACACTAAGACCCAACCAGCTATTTGCTATCAGCCTGCCTTTCCCATTGATCGAAAGTGAAAAAGCTAAAGCCGTATTGCAGATTGTGGAGGAAAAACTTTATACTCCTGTTGGGTTAAGAAGCTTGCCAACGGAAGACAATCATTATGTACCGGTTTACGGCGGTGATCAATGGCACCGTGATTCATCTTATCACGAAGGAACGGTGTGGAGCTGGCTGCTGGGAGCTTACGTAGATGCGATTATAAAGCTGCGGATTGATGACGGCGAATTGCGTGCCAGGAAAGTGATCGAAGATTTCAAGTATCATTTGAATGAGGGATGCATCGGTTCTGTCTCCGAGATATTCGATGCTGATGCGCCGCACCATCCGCGAGGCTGTGCGGCACAGGCATGGAGTGTGGCCGAGGTGTTGCGGGTGATAAAGGAGTATCAACTTTTTGACACTGTGCACGCCGAAATAATTGTGACAACACAGGGACAGAAAATGTTTGAAGAGCTAAGTTGAGCCCTTTAGCACCCATTTCATTTCAGGCGCACATATTTTTAATTACTGTTAATAGAATTATCGCTTTAGTGGGGGTGATTCTTTATGTACTACCCGCCCATTGTGAATAAATTGAATCAGAAATGATTCTAAAAACAATAGTGCGTTCCCTGTACTATGACAACAACGTCTCGCCAATCCACCTGCCGACATCCCAAATTGCATAGCCCTCTGTGTTTTCAGGGACAATTTATTATGGAAAATATTCCTTTCTTTGTCACGAGATAAATGTCTAAAAACGACTTGTAAACGATAAGGATGGAGCTAACACCACTTTTTGATTACATCAACAAGTACACTGATCTTACCCTGGAGGAACAGTCCATTCTTTCAGCAAGATTCAAAATCCGTAAATACCTGAAGGGGCAATTTGTAGTTCAGAACGGCGATAACTGCAAGTATGAAAACTTTGTTCTATCAGGTTGCCTGAAGACATTTTATATTGATAACGAAGGACTGGAACATATCGTAATGTTTGCCATCGAAAACTGGTGGACGGCCGATATGGGCAGCTTTATAACCCAAACACCTGCCGACTTTAATATTCAGTGCATTGAAAATTCTTCTTTGGCTCAAATTCACTATGAAGATCTCGAGCAAATGTATTTACAGGTGCCTAAGCTGGAACGTTTTTTTCGGATCATTATTCAAAAAGCATATGTATCCTCTCAAAAAAGGATCATCAATAATTTTAGTTTGCCGGCGAAAGAGCGCTATTTAAAATTCCGTGATCAATACCCGCAGATAGAGCAGCGGGTGCCACAATACATGATTGCCTCTTACCTGGGCATCACCAAAGAATTTCTCAGCAAGATCCGCAGCCAGCTCATGATGGAATAAAATATTAAACTGGTTTAATATTTTTTTTTAACCTGCTTCATTTTTCCCCAACCGGTCTTACATGAGCTTTGTGTAAAATTAAAACACAAAGTATATGTCAGCATTATTAAAAAAAATCGATGATCTCAACGATCTCGTGTTGCAGGGCCGGGCCCTCCAGGCTTTTGAAAAATATTATCATGATGATGTGATCATGCAGGAAAATGAAAATGCTCCCACCATCGGCAAGAAGGCTAATTTTCATCGTGAAAAAGAATTCTTTGCATCGGTCACTGAATTCAGGAGTGCAAAGCCACTAAAAATAACCGTTGGTGAAAACATCAGCATGGTGCAGTGGAGTTACGATTATACCCATAAGGACTGGGGTGTTCGTAATTACACACAGGTATCTGTGCAAGAATGGAAAGATGGAAAGATCATTAAGGAACAATTCTTTTATGGCAACTGAGAAAGTGAATAGTGAATCGTCATTGTAAGGCGCAGCCGAAGCAAGTCAATGGTGAATGCGTATTAGTTGCCTTAGCTCATTTTGTTTTACGTAAAAATCATAAATAAAAACTTATTAGAATGAAATACAAATTATTGAAAACACAAGATTCGTGGGAACTGGTGATTCTGAGAGTTATCTTAGGTCTTGTTATCTTTCCACATGGTGCACAGAAATTGTTAGGTTGGTTTGGGGGGTACGGTTTTACTGGTACGATGAATTTCTTTACAGAAATAGTTGGTCTGCCCTGGATCATCGGCTTGCTGGTGATCGTTCTTGAATTCTTTGGTGCCATTGCCCTGGTAGCCGGAATTGGCACCCGTATCATCGCTGCCTTCTATATTATGCTGGCATTGGGCATCATGTTCAGCTCTCATGTGCAGCATGGATTTTTTATCAACTGGTATGGCAACCAGGCAGGCGAGGGAGTTGAATTCTTTCTCCTGTGGATAGCATTAGCTGCGGCGCTTTTGCTGGATGGCGCCGGCAAGTATTCTCTGGATAAATTATTAATGAGGCAGTATCCAGCTCAAATGAATTAAAGTTCGGCTCGACCACGCCGTTAATGTTTATTCATTTTCATAAAGATGAAAAGCTGTTATAATTTTAGAACATAAATCAACTTAATGAGAAAAGTTTTTGCCCTGTTCATACTTGTATTTTGTTATTTCTATTCATTTTCACAGAATAACGCTTCAAAAAAACCAAGGGCCAGGGATCTTGCCATTCCGTTTGATGGTAAGCCTGGCACCTTCAATGCAATAACAGACGTACCCGGTGTGTTGGTAGGATATAAAACTATCATTAAAGAACAGGCAAAAACAGCCACCGGAAGTGGACCGGTTCGCACAGGTGTGACGGTTATCTTTCCAAAGGAAAAAACAAACACCCCGGTGCCTGCCGCCTGGTTTAGTTTGAATGGTGATGGCGAAATGACCGGGTTAGTTTCTATAGAAGATTATGGCCTCAACTATGGACCCATCGGCATCACGAATACCAATAGTGTAGGCGTGGTACATGATGCCATCGGCGAGTGGAATATCAAACATTTTTCCAAAGGGGATTTATTTGACTTTTCCTTTGGCCTTCCCGTGGTGGCTGAAACCTGGGACGGTTACCTGAACGATATACAAGGGCTTCATGTAAAAAAAGACGATGTGTTTGAAGCATTGGACAGTGCCAAAGGAGGCCCGGTAGCGGAAGGGAATGTTGGGGGCGGCACGGGCATGGCCTTGTATGGGTTTAAAGGTGGTAATGGAACTGCATCAAGAATCATCAGGATCGATACTGCCGAATATACCGTGGGCGTCTTTATGCAGGCAAATTTTGGCGGGCGCAACGACCTGCTGATAGCCGGCATCCCGGTAGGGAGAGAAATCAAAGGTTTTAGCCCATCACTTAACGAGAGTAAGAAAAAGGATGGATCTGTTATTATTATCATTGCCACCGACGCCCCTTTGCTTCCATCGCAATTAAAATTGGTGGCTAAGAGAGCGGCCCTGGGAGTAGCCCGCACCGGAAGTTTTGCTCATAACGGGTCGGGCGATATTTTCCTGGCATTCAGCACCTCGTCACCTGCTCAAAATGCAAAGGGCACTCATGAAAATTGGAATGTCTTAACGAAGATGGCATTGGACCGGGTTTTTAAAGCAACAGTAGAAGCTACAGAAGAAGCAATCATTAACGCTTTGATAGGAGCAGAAACGATGACAGGAAAAAACGGCAATACTTTTTACGCCATACCTCATGACCAGGTAAAGACGATACTGAAAAAATATAACAGGTAGGTTGACAGCCGTAGAAATCTGCTCCGGCAGTACTATTAAATCTGTTTTGTTCTCTTTTGTTTCTTTGTTTCCTCGTCAATAAACGCCGCCTCAAACACGTAAGCTTTCAAAAGTTCAGCATCTATGTCTTTAGTTGAATAATAGTCTTTCCAGTAAACCTGCTTCCGGTCACCTTTGTCAAGATAATTTATTTCATCCTTCATTAAATAACCCCTGGTAAATCCCATCCGGACGCCTTCCTGCTTCATACCACTCCAGGTAACGGACGCAGGCCAGATAAAACAAATAGTGGAATGCCTTTTGTAAAACGGCACATTATAAGAAAGTTTTTCTTCGCAGTCGGGAATGCAACTGAAAATAATTTTTCTGAGCACCTCAACAATCTCTAGTTCATCATCAGGCAGAAACTCAAGAAATTCATCAACATTCCGGAAACTGACATTCTGCAAGTTCCGCTTACCGGGGGAAGCTTCTTTTTTCTTTGCCGGCCTGCGCATGATGCTGCAATTTATCCCTTATCTTTTACATGCGGCCAGTTGGCATCAGCTTTTTCAATCCTTTGCTTTCTTTCTTTATTCCAATCCTCCCTTACCTGCAGGTTATAATTCAGATATAATTTACCGTTTTCAATCGTCCACGCGTCTGCATCCGTAGGAGCTTTGTAGCCATTGGATAGACCGAAAGCACAATATCCTCCATATTGAGGTGCATATTTTTCGGGATTGGCTTTAAAGAGGTCAAGATTGGTTTGCGATGAAAAATACCAGTCGGCATCATTCCATTTATACACCAGGTTCTCATCACCCTTTGCGGGTTTTCCTTCTGTAAAATAGGCTACCGGATCATAGCCCCTGATCGCTTTGCCTGAATGAATAAAGATTGCTGACTTCTGGGCGAACAAAGAAACCCCTGACAGCAGTGCAATGCTTAGAACTGTTATTACTTTCTTCATACTTATGCTTTTTACGAAGGTCATCACGCATCATGCCAATTTTTGTCTGTTGATTGACAAACCATATTCTTTCCCGGTTAAATTTTATTTAAAACCAATGTTGCGTCCTGCAGCCGACATACAGTTCTTAACAATGATGCTTTCTTTGTTCTGGAAATTAATTATTAAGCATGACAAATCATTACGACATCATCATCATCGGCACCGGAAGCGGTGGCAGTACGATGGCTTACAAGCTGGCTGCCACCGGGAAAAAAATATTGATACTCGAAAGAGGAGGGTTTATCCCGAAAGAAAAACAAAATTGGGATCCGCATGAGGTGGTGACGCTGGGTCGTTATCGTCCCAACGAAGATTGGTATGACGGCGATGGGAAACCTTTTAAACCCTATATACACTATAATGTTGGCGGCAACAGTAAAATGTACGGTGCGGCCCTGTTCCGTTTTCGTGAAAGTGATTTTACAGAAGTAAGACACTACGGAGGCAATTCTCCTGCATGGCCCTTCGGTTATGAAACACTCGAAGATTATTACACACAGGCAGAAAAATTATACAGCGTGCATGGCAAACGGGGCGTTGATCCCAGTGAACCACCGACCAATATCGAGTATCCTTTACCTGCTTTGCCATACGAACCACTGATTCTCGATCTTGAGGAAAAATTAAAGCAACTTGGATTAAAGCCATTCCCACTGCCAATGGGTGTAAAGTTGCCCCAGGATTATGCCGAAACAGAATCACCGGTCGTATTGGAAAACTTTGATGGCTTTCCTGATCCTACCGATAGCAAAGCGGATGGCCAGTCAATGTGCCTCCGCCCGGCTTTGATGAATAAGAATATAACGCTGATGACACATGCCTATGCTGAAAAATTAGAAACTAATGCAGGCGGTACGAGGGTCACTCATGTTGTTGCCAATGTAAAAGGAGAAAAGGTCAGGTTTAGTGCTGACACCGTGATCGTGGCATGTGGCGCCGTTAATTCAGCGGCTTTGTTATTGCGAAGCGCTAATGGAAAACATCCGAATGGATTGGCCAATTCATCGGGACAGGTAGGAAGAAACCTGATGCTGCATCACAACGGATGTCTTGTTGCTTTTACCAAAAAGAAAAATGATTGTGTATTTCAAAAAAGCCTGGGTATTGCGGACTTCTATCACGGCGCTGATGATAGCCAATTCCCATTGGGCGAAATTCAATTGATGGGAAGAAATGATCCGGATACCATTTTATGGATGGGTGAAACTTTATTCCCGGGTAAATCTTATAATGAATTGAAGGAGATGAGTATTGATTTCTGGCTGACAGCAGAGGACCTGCCGGAACCAGACAACCGTGTTACACTCCGCAAAGATGGAAGCATCCAGGTAAACTATAAAAGGAACAATTATACGGCTTATGAAATGCTAAAGGAGAAGCTGAAACAGATTTTTGAAAAACTCGGTGAGATGGATCCCGACTTTAAGGATGTGAAATGGGGTGGTTATGACCTGGATGTCAGCGGCATGAGTCACCAGAATGGTACGCTTCGTTTTGGCACTGATCCTTCAACCTCAGTTCTGGATCTGAACTGCAAAGCGCATGACCTTGAAAACTTATATGCGGTGGACGCCAGCTTTTTCCCAAGTTGCGGAGCTTTTAATCCCGCACTCACCATAGCTGCCAATGCGCTAAGAGTTGGGGATCATCTTATCAATGATGTACTGTTCAAAAAACAAATTATCAATAAAAAACAATTGTCGGCTTTTCAACGTGTCCTTTCTTAAATCTCTCTCATATAGCAGTTAGTTTTGGTTCGAAGCTCCTGATCGCAGGAGCTTTCTCTTAAAAAAAGTAAAATGGAAGAAATAGCAAAAACCATAACCATTCGCATCAGTCATTCGCTGGAAATAATTTCAGCGGCGGTAATTGGGGTTGCGGTATTAAGGTTCTTATACCAATACCTCCGCTTACAGCTTCAAAAAACTTTTTTTAATAGTGTTTCTCCCGGAGAAGGCCCCGCAGGAGTGAGGGTAACCTTCGGAACCGCCATAGGTATTTCCCTTGAATTACTGCTGGGAGCAGACGTGCTCGCCACTGCCGTGGCTCCAAGCTGGGATGATATCGGGCAATTAGCGGCAATCGCCATCATAAGAACTGCCCTAAATTACTTTTTGGGAAAAGAACTGAAAGAAATAAGAACAATCAGGGGTCAATTCAATAGTGAATAATTTTATTGCATCTTTATTCCCTACTTGCCACTAGCGTCTTACATCTCGCTCTATTCACAATTTTCTGATCACCCTGCAGGGATTACCAACTGCCAACACATTTGAAGGAATATCCTTTGTCACCACACTTCCTGCACCAATCGTTGTATTTTCTCCAATCGTGATACCAGCACACAAAATGCTGCTTCCTCCTATCCATACATTATCTCCGACCATGATGGTGTCGGCAAACTCAGGCCCTTTTATTCTTTCAGCAGCTAGGACGGGATGATAAGCCGCATATATCTGCACATTAGGACCCAGGAAAACATTGTTGCCCATTCTTATATAATTGCAATCCAGGAAAACACAATTGAAGTTGGCATAAAAATTATCGCCCACTTCAATGTGACAACCATAATCCAAAAAGAAAGGCGTTTGAATATCTGCGCTCTTACCTATTTTGCCAAGTTGCGCCTTTAGAAGTTTTTCCCTAAGCGGTTTATCATAGCCAGTCTGGTTGTACTGCTGCATCCATACCCTTGCTTTTACTCTCATTTCCATCAATTGTTTATCGCTGGCATCATAGAGTTCGCCAGCCAGCATCTTTTCATACTCGGTTTTGGTTGCCATATTTTTTTTACAAATTAACCAAATACTCTTCAGTATAGTATCGGTTGACTGACAGTGGTGACACTTCGTAACGGTCTTCTTAATGATGCTTAACAATTTCCGCCTGGAGCCGCAAGGTAAAAATTCTATAACTTTCAGTGCTATGCGCTTATTTGAGTTCGAAGATTTGAGTTGGTTCCCCAATTTTCTAAGGGAGGGAATGACGGATTATTTACGGTTTGTTCTTAATGCCGCTAATTTTTACTATCCCGCAACAACAGTGATCAGGGAAGGACTTCAAAATGCTGAACATTTTAAAATTGTTGATTTATGCTCCGGGGGTGGGGGCGCAATAAAGATGGTTCAAAAAAATTTTTACGACGCGTATAATCTTATTCTGCCGGTGATCTTAACTGATAAATTTCCAAACGTCGACGCGTATTGTTTGCTGAAGCATGAAAGTAATGGAGATATTGATTTCGTGGACAATTCTGTTGATGCGATGAATGTCCCATCAGAACTAACCGGATTAAGGACAATTTTTTCAGCTTTTCATCATTTCAATAAAAACCAGGCGAAATTAGTATTGCAGAGCGCTGTAAAAGCGCGCCAACCAATCGCTGTCTTTGACGGTGGCGATAAAAATATTTTTACAGTACTGGGAATTATAGTTCTTCACCCAGTTATTTTTTTTCTTTTCACTCCATTTTTTCGACCATTCAGATTTTCCAGGATCATTTTCACATACCTGCTTCCTCTTATTCCGCTTTGTACCATCTGGGATGGGGTAGTTTCCATCATGCGACTATACAGGCCTGCTGAGCTGTTAGCCATAGCCAATTCGATAAATGGTAATCCTTTTACATGGAAGGCCGGGAATCTCAAGAATAAATTCGGAATGAAAGTGACTTATTTATTAGGTTATCACAAAATGTGAGCTTAAAGTCAATTACACGACAGCAGCCCTCTTTAATATTTCCTCTATTTGCCTCATGAGAGTAATGCCCATCAGGATATTTACCGGCAGCAGTGGTATAGTACAACTGAAAGCTTCGTTCAGGAAGAATTGGAAGCTTTACCTGCAGGAAGGCCTGGGTCTTGCCATCTTCATGATCTCTGCCTGCTTCTTCAGCGCTTTGTTGTTCTCGGAAAAAAGTTCATGGCAGCAGGCTATACCCAATGAAATGCTGAGAAACATTTTAATGGGCATCATGATGGGGCTAACGGCATTGTTTATTTTTTATTCACCCTGGACGGCGCCAAGCGGCTCACAGATTAATCCCGCGGTCACACTTACTTTTTTACGCCTGGATAAAATGTGCCGTTATGATGCACTGTTCTTTTGCATTTTTCAAATTGCCGGTGGCACCATCGCAGTTTTCATAATGCAGGGACTGATGGGAAGTTTATTAATGGATCCCCCGGTAAATTCATCAGTTACGGTTCCCGGAAAGGCGGGCACGTGGTGGGCATTGATGACCGAGTTGATCATTGCCATCATTACAATGAGCATGGTGCTGTTTACTTCCAACAATGATGGACTGAAAAAATATACAAGAATATTTGCCGGGTGCCTGGTCTGTGCATGGGTGATTGTAGCGGGTCCCGTGTCGGGATTTGGGATGAATCCTGCCCGTTCGCTTGCCAGTGCCTTGCCGGCTGATATATGGACAGCGTTCTGGATCTATCTTTTTATGCCGTTTGCAGGCATGCTGCTGGCCGCCGAGTTTTACTTGTTTGTTGAGAAAAGAAAAGTGAAAAATCATCATCCAAAATCAAAAGCCAGGAGTCAAAAAAGGAGTTTACCGGAACAATTAGAATTTATGTTATGAGAAGGATAGTTTTTTATACATGGGCTATTATTAAAGCCCTCCTGGTGTCTTCACTTGCGCTTGCACAGGTCATTAGGGTAGAATCGGTTGGTATCACCGTGAGAGACATGGATCGATCGTTAAAATTTTATACTGAAGTATTAGGGTTTAAAAAATTAAGCGATACCGAATACAAAGGTGCAAACATAGAGAAGCTTAACGGTTTATTTGGCATCAATACCAGGGTGGCTCGTCTTCGGTTAGGTGATGAAATCATTGAACTGACCGATTACCTGACAACCGGTGGCCGGAGCATTCCCGAAGATCAGAAAAGCAATGATCTTTTTTTCCAGCATATTGCCATCGTAGTAAGTGATATGGAGAAAGCTTATGAACATGTAAAAAAGTTTAACGTAGAACATGTCTCTACTGCTCCGCAAACATTACCCAAATCCATTCCCGCTGCTGAGGGAATTAAAGCATTTTATTTTCACGATCCCGATAATCACAACCTTGAACTGATCTTTTTTCCCAAAGGAAAGGGGCAGGCCAAATGGCAACTCAATAATGGAAAGATATTTTTAGGTATTGATCACACTGCTATTGGTGTAAGCAGTACCGAAACAAGCCACCGCGTTTATTCGGATATTCTTGGTATAGAGAAAAAAGGTGATAGCTGGAACATGGGAATTGAGCAGGAACATTTGAATAATGTAGAAGGAGCATCGCTGCACATAACCGGCTATCGTGCTACGCAGGGACCCGGGATTGAGTTTTTGCAATATATCAACCCGGGACCCGGGAAGCCTTACCCGGTCGATTCACGTTCAGACGATATCTGGCATTGGCAAACCACTTTGATCGTTGACGATGCCGAAGAATTGTATAAAAAATTCAAGACTGGAAATTCGAAGTTTGTCTCAAAGGGAATGGTGTATCAGCATAACGATAACATTCACACAAAATCATTTATTGTTCGTGATCCCGATGGACATGCCGTGCTGATAAAAGAATATTTTACCCGCTAATCAATTGAACATTGAAAATTGAATGTTGAACATTGAGCATTATTTAACCAGGGGAGAAATGTTCAATTGTCAATGTTCAACGCTCAATGCTCAACAAACATAAACTGATATGAAGAAGATATTATTAGTACTGACTCTTGTAGGTATGATCTCAACCCGGTCAAATGCACAGGGCTGCAGCGATGCCGGTTTTTGTTCGATACATGCCATTAAGAACAATACGGGCAGCTCCCTTGAAAAGAATGAGAAAGACAATGATATTGCCATTGGGTTTGCATTCGGAAAAGGGGAGCGAAGTACGTCCATTTATACTCCTTATGTCGAATATACCAGGAGCATAACGGAACAAACATCCGTCACTGGTAAGATTAGTTTTTCGGCTGTTACCGGTGAACTGGCTAATACAACAGGTTTGGGCGATTTGTTCCTTTCGGTAAATCATGCCATTGACAACAAAAAGAAATGGCAGAAATCATTTGTGGTTGGCGTTAAAATACCGTTCGACCAGGCAGATATTGTGGAGAACGGAATTCATCTGCCCATGCCTTATCAAACAAGCCTGGGCACTACTGATCTTGTACTGGGAATAAGTTATATCCGCAGGGCCTTTGGTGCTACGCTGGCGCTGCAACAGCCCCTGCAAAAAACGAATGGCAACCGGTTTTTACCCGGTGACTATCCCGACGTACCACTTGCAGCAGAATATTTACCCACTAATTATTTTGGAAGGAAAGGAGACGCCTTATTAAGGCTCTCTTACAATTTTGATCTTTGCTACTCCAGGTTCTCCATTCGCCCCAGCCTGCTGGGTATTTATCATTTAGGCAATGACAGTTATCTCGATGCGAATAAAATAAGGATGGAAATTGAAAAATCAAGCGGTCTTACATTGAATGCAAATGTTTTTATTGACTACAAGCTTGCCAAAGCCAGTGCATTAGAACTGACGTTCGGAACTCCTTTTGTGGTACGCACCAACCGCCCGGATGGATTGACAAGGTCATTTGTGGCAAGCCTGGAGTATAAGTTTAGTTTTTGATAGATAACATTAGGTATTTGTGCTGTTGGACACTTCATTTATCCGTCATCACCGGCGACGGCTGCCGAACGAAATGCAGATCATCTGTTGTATGATGGGTTGTTTTCTATTGAAATATCAAATAAGTTAAAAGTTGTATCAGTTTGTTGATCAGAGCCGGGTTCAAAATATTTTTTAAGACTGCCCGGAAACGGCTTGCCTATTCTTACACTATGAAAAGACTTAAAATTATCCAATGTTTTGCAGTCTTGCCCAACGGAAGTAAACGATATGAATAGTATACAT
>Ga0137431_1000438_pt1 | contig 15439 bp, 10 predicted proteins | sample EasRivERMZT800_2_FD_104646 | JGI IMG/M metagenome (GOLD analysis project Ga0137431, IMG submission 104646) | Soil microbial communities from meander-bound floodplain in the East River, Colorado, USA - East River MetaG ERMZT800_2 | ecosystem: Environmental > Terrestrial > Soil > Floodplain ... | reverse complement strand
TTCCATCGGCTGGCACCATAGCAATCCTGTACCATACCCTGTCGGTTACAGGTACCGGATCTATAAATGAATAATAGTTGGTGTTACTACGATTGTTGTAACCCGGCGATTCACCTGCTTTCGAAAAGTTCCTCCCGTCGGCACTTCGTTCTATTATAAATTTCAGAGGTGAATCTTCATGTGTAGTGCTCCATGAAAGATTAGCTTTTGTATCAACTAATTTACCATTGAACGACAGCAGGTTTACATCCAGGACCGGGCCGCAATCCAATACACTCAGTGTAATAGTCACTCCATCGGAAATATTACAATTAGGGTCAACGAGGTTGTCAGGGGTGGTAGCCACCACTACCCGGTACAGGTCACCGCTGTCGGCCAGTGTTGTATTGGCAGGGGGAACTGTGTAACTCGTAATATAATAATTTGTATCCGGCAATGTAGTAACACCTGTAATATCTGTCCAGCTCGCCCCGCCGTTTATACTGCGTTGCCATTTATAGGTGGTGTAATTGTTAAAAAAGGAACTTATCGTATCGGCAATGACGATCGGGTTGGCTTCACAAACATTAGGATTAATGGTAGGCGAATAACTCATAGTTGGCAGACAGGTTGCTACCGCAATATCATCGATTACCCAGTCATTTCCACCCCCGCCTTGCGAATTGTTGCGTATGGAAAATGTGGCGCTGGTTTGCAACGGACCGGTGCGAAACACAAAGCCTTTTTTTAACCAGCCAACGGTATCTATTTCACCGGTGCTATAGAAATCAAGGCCATTCAATGCAAAGGAAAGGTTAGGAAACACACCAGGATAGCCGCTTGCCGGTGCCGTAGGTGTTCCTGTAAACTGGGCGCCGGTGGAATCGATACCGCAGGTTGGGCAAATGTTTCTTACCCAGGCAGAGAATTCGTAGTAGGTATCGGGACAAAGATTATTAAGTGATTGACGGAAAACCTCAGAAGCTACGTAGTCCGCATTAACCATCAGCATATAACTGCCATTGGTGGACTCGGCAGGTGGCGTATTGCCAATGGCATTGGTGGTGCCTGAATGGTCTCCGTCAATATACCAGAATCCGTCAAACATCCGGTTGTTACAATTGCTCAAATCATCAAAGGCCAGTGGACCAGGTACGTTGCACGTATTTCTTCTCCTGGCCGTTCTAAGAGTACCGCTGCGTGGACTTATGTTTTTTACCAACGCATACCGGCCGTCACCAACCCCGGTATATGCATTTACATCACTGATAAAAGTGTAACCGGTAATGGGAATGGTAAGATCTGAGCTCCTGTTTAACGTTGAACCGGAACCAAAAGTTCCCGCATATTCTGACGCATTATTTATTCCAATGCTGTTTGAACACAAGCTACGAGGCTCGCTGATCACAATTTGAAAAGGCGTGGCTGTTAGTGTAACGTCAGCTCCGGCGCCGGCTGCGGTTTTATAAATGAACCGCCCAGGATTCAGGGTGATAGTATCTCCAATATTGCCTGTTACCCTTACACGGAAAGCGGTGGCAAATAATAAACCGCCACCACCTCTCGGCCGGTCAGTATTGGCCATTGTTCCGGTAGCTGAAGCAAATTCCCCAGGAGTATTATTCGGCGGGGTCCCGGGGGCAGTGGCTCCAAAAGCCAGGTTCATGCGAATATTAAACTCGCCGGCAGGTGGCGCTGCTTTGTAAGTCGCAGCATCGTCACCGGCCGCAAGTGTGTATTGCTTGTACGTTAAACCTTCATTGGTGATTATGCGAACACGATCTGCTGCCCCGGTAAGCATCGTTGTTTTTGTGGGCACGTTATCAACATATCGAAGATTATACATCGTACCAGAAGTATGATTGACGGTCATCCTGATTTCCAGTGTGTCGCCGGGTTCAACTACACCGCCCGTTGTTCTTTTCGAAATATTCACATAACTGTTTCCAAACCGCACCGGGGCATTGGTAGTGGTAGCGCAGATATTGAAACGGGCATTGCCGTTTGGAGGCGGTGCCGTCGTAGAATAAACTCTTACATAGTAAACAGATCCGGCAACTAATCCCGCAGCTGCAAGAGGACTTACGCCACAGGCAATGGAGACCGGAGCGCCGCAATTCCCGGACAATATTTCCATTCGCGGGTTAACAAAATTTGTTCCGATGCTGCTTAGTGCCAGAGTAGCCGTGGTATTGACTGCGGTAAACTTGTACCATACATCGTAAGCCTGCGGACCTGCACACAATCCTCCCAACGGAATGCCGGAAAGAGTGGCGCCGGCCATATTGCCTCCGATATTGTTACAACTATTCCAAATTGGTAGATTAATAGCATTTGCGCAATTATCATTGAAAGGCGGTGGCGTAACGGGATCCTGGATACAGATGTTGAAATCCCATCCCACGGTGGTGATCGGCGCAGCAGCCGTCGAGTAAACTCTTATAAAATATGTAGTTCCCGGCGTTAAATGATTTGCGGCTATAGATGTGGTGCCGCAATAAAGAGATGTAAACGTGGCGCCACAATTATTTGATAATAATTGAATGCCGGAATTACCGGTAAAATTTACCCCGATGTTGCTTAATGTAATGGTAGGGTTGGTGGTTTGCGCCACAAACCGATACCATATATCACGTGTTGGGGGAACTGCGGCTGCACAATTAGGGGCATTGATAGTGGTGGGAGCAGTAAGAGTAGATCCATACATATTTCCCGGAACGTTGTTACAAACTGTCCTTGACGTTAAAGTAACAGCGCTGGTGCAAACATTATGTGGATCGGTGATACAAATATTGAACGTACCGGTTGCATTTGTAGTAGAATAAATTCTTATTAGGTAATTAACGCCGGGAATAAGACCAACCGCAGCAATTGACGTAGTTCCGCAGGCCAGCGAAGCGGGAGAGGCACAAGTGCCTGCAAAAATTTGCAATCGTACGTTAGCGACAGCAACAGCACTCAATGTAATGGTTGGAGTGGCGGAGGCAGCTGTAAAAGTATACCACACATCATCATTGATAGTTCCACATCCGGGAAGACCGACTCCAGCGGTATAACCAGCGGTTACTGGTAACGAACCTGCAGTATTTGAACAACCCGTAGAAGAGAGTAATGTTGGAGCTGCATTGCAGGCGTCAGATTGTGCAATAGAAGAAACGGGCAGGATTAATGCCAACACGATAATAAAAACTATACCACTTCGATTCTTGTATTTGGCTCGGTTACGAGTAGAAAGCTTCATAAGCGGATACATTGGTTTTTCGGGATAGTGGATTTGGCAAAATAACGATAACAACTCATTATGTACAATAGGAAGTGTACTGATTCTCAGTAGTGTTAATACGAACTTAAATGAAGTGCTAGTACTCTTACATATCTGTTTGCTGATTTTTATTTTGCAAGCCCAAATCCACCATCCAATGAGAAGACCAATACTCTGCTTACTCGTTTTTATTTCTATTTCAAACCACTTACTTTCTCAAGCTGCAAATAATACCTGTGCTACGGCAACCAACCTTAATACATTGAGTGGAAACTGCACATCCACCGCAGGTGATTTGTATCTTGCTAATACAACGACCAATCCCACGGGAAGCTGTAGTGGTGGTAACAGGGCAGATGTATGGTATAGATTTACCATGCCTGCTTCATCCTCTATTGCCAGTATCACTGTTACTCTTACTTCTGCCTCGCCCGCTATTAGCACATCAAATACTCATATAGAAGTTTTCAATACCAATGCTACCTGCAATCTCACCAGTACTTCGTTAGGGTGTGGTAGTATAAGTGCAACCCGATTTTTTGGAGGACTTACCGGCGGAGCTACCTATAGCTTCAGAGTTTACACTACTGCTGCGGTCAACGGCTCATCTTCTGGTTATGGCTTCAATGTATGCGTTGCTTCCAATGACAATTGTGCGACTGCTACTACTTTAACTGCAGGTGCAACTCTTGATGGAAGCATACTGAGAGCTTCCAATTCAGGTACAGCTGCAGCACCCTGCACCGGCATTGCTGATGATGATGTTTGGTATAGGTTTACAGCTTTATATACATACGCTACCATTACATTGGGTAACATAGGATCTGACCTTTCGACTTCCGGCGCAAGAATGCAACTTTTCTCCGGCGCATGTGGAGGCCTCACTTCTATGGCATGCAGCGGCACCACTAATATTATTAATGCAGCCGTTCTTACTGTTGGCAATACTTATTTTGTAAGAGTTTATTCTGCAGGAACCAATCCTCAGTCCGGTACCAACTGGGGATATCGCATTTCACTAAGCCCTTCTGCAAAAGTGGTGGTAGGATCTGGACGCATGAATGAAGTGTTTCAGCAACAGATCCTTTCTGCGCCGCAGGTATTGGCCGATCCATGGGAAATAACTTATGGACCTGATGGTAATTTATGGATTACCGAAGCAAAAGGATACCGGCTCTACAGGATGAATCCAAATACGGGTATTAGAGATACGGTATTGAATATTTCACAGGGAAGTATCTTTTTACCACCTGCGGACCAGACCTTCAATGCGCAATTCAATATCGCTACCAATAACCCGCAAGGTGGTTTTGCAGGAATGGCACTACATCCTAATTTTTTAAATGGATTGCCGTCTGAAAAAAATTATGTTTACGTATCCTATGTTCATACGTACATAGGAGGCGGATCTCCAACAGGTACGTTCTATACTAATAGGCTGGTGAGATTTACCTACAATCCGGGTACCGGAAAACTGGGATCCCCGGTTTCATTGTGTGATACACTGCCAGGCAGTAACGATCACAATTCGCAACGGATGATCATAGCTCCGGTAGGCGGAACTAATTATCTTTTTTACGGAGAGGGCGATATGGGCGCTGGCCAGTTCAGCAACAGGGACCGTCCTAACAAAGCTCAAAATCCACTCTCTTATGAAGGAAAAATATTGAGGTTTAACCTGGAATCAGATGGCGACCCAGGTTTGGCGGCGTGGATACCGAACAGCAATCCATACTCGGCTACAAGTGCCGTGTATAGTATTGGGATAAGAAATAACCAGGGCTTTGCTTTCGATACTTCACTAAATATCTTATATGGTTCATCGCACGGGCCATACAGTGACGATGAGATAAATGCGATAGAAGGATTTAAAAACTATGGACACCCCCGCGTGATAGGCTTTGCAGCAGATGGTAATTATAATGGTACCACAACGCCCAGTACGATTACCAGTTTGTCGGCCGGAGCTGCATGGGCAGACAACAGTGGAAACTCAAGTTGTCCGCCTGTTGGTAACGAAACGACCAATAAAAATGCCATTGACGCGAGTGGAACAGGTTTGTATAAGGACCCGTTTTTCTCAGCGTATCCTTCAACAAATGCTAATATTCGTACCATATGGCAAACCAGTCCGAATAACGGAGGCTGGCCCTCTGAAGGCTGGTCGGGATTGGACTTTTATTCTCATAAGTTAATTCCGGGATGGAAAAGATCTCTTGTAGCGGCTTCATTAAAGTGGGGAAGATTAGTTAGATTAAAAGCTGGACCCACTGGTACTACCACAATGCCAACCAATACTATAAGTGATACGGTCAGCTACTTTGGAAGTATCAATCGTTTCAGGGACCTGGCTTTTTCGCCTAACGGAAAAGATATCTTCGTAATAATGGACAGATCAACGTCAACTTCCGGTCCAAGTGCTGCTTTTCCGGTTGTGCCTGCCTGCCAGGGCTGTGTCCAGAAATACACCTTCTTAGGTTATGCTGATAATGCGGGTAAAAGTACAATACCTCCCGCTATTGATGTAACTGATGGGGTCCTGAACACCTGCAATCAGGGGACGACCATAACCATTGATAATTCCAATAATGGGTTGTGGGTGCCTATTACGGGCCCTGACGGAAACATCATGGCAGAAATAAATCCGATGGGCCAGAACCTTGGCCTGGTTACTTCATCTTTTTATAAACACGCAGGTCCTATCCGGGTAAAAAACAGTGTTCACTACCTCGACAGAAATATAACGATTACCCCGGCAGTCACAAGCTTTCCTATTCCGGTTAAAGTAAGGTTGTATATATCAAAAGCTGAGTTTGATGCCCTGGATGCAGATCCATTGAGCGGCATAACTTCCGGCATCGGCCAGTTAAAAATCCTTAAAAATGATGATGCTTGTAGTAATGCGGTAACCTCATCCACAATTATTATCAACCCAGCCAACAGCGGGGTGGATTTACAGCATGGCCCGAACGGATATGTATTGCAGACATCTGTGACAGAGTTTTCTTCTTTTTATTTTGGTACTGCAAACATTACTCTGCCGCTGGAACTGGTTTATTTCAGAGGATCGTTGCAAAACAACGCCACACTGCTGCAATGGGAAACGGTCAACGAAAACAACACCTCTCATTTTGGTGTTGAAAGAAGTATTGACGGCAGGAACTTTGATGGCATTGGCATGGTAGCGGCCAACGGCAGCAACGCCGGACCTAACAAATATTCATTTACAGACTATGAAGTAAACAACCTGCCATCTTCTGTACTCTATTACCGTTTAAGGATGGTAGATGCGGACGGCCAATTTAAATATTCAAATGTTGTTACCATCTATCTGGCAGATATTACGATGATGACTCTTTCTCCAAACCCGACAACCGGTGAGACTAAGATGATGATCAATGCCGCAGCAGACGCAATGGTCCATTGGAAACTCACCGACAATAGCGGCAAAATAGTCATGCAAAATGTAGTTCGTTTAAGAAAAGGGAATAATAATATTTCAATTAATGCGAGCAAATTATCAACCGGCTTATATTTCCTGAATGTGTCGGGCACGGGAATTAATCAACATGTGAAGCTCCAGAAATTATAGGTTGAAATTTAAGGTGAGGCGAAAAAAGTGAAAGCTCCTTTCAGATTTTTCTGAAGGGAGTTTTTTTGTACATTATTTCGTAACAAACTTTTTATATCCGGTAAAACAAAGGGGGTTTTTATCAAACGGGTGATCTGCTACTTTTGTATCATGTACACCCATAATAAATCACTCGGTCAGCATTTCCTGAAAGATGAGAATATCTGCCGTAAGATAATATCTGCGTTGCGGGAGCATCCCTTTTCACGATTGCTGGAAGTGGGACCCGGTGGCGGAGCTCTGACAAAATATCTTTTGCAATTGACAGATGTCAACTTTAAAGCTGTAGAGGTGGATGGTGAGAAAGTAAGCTATTTGCTAAAAACCTACCCGGCATTGGAAGGAAAAATTATTCATCAAAGTTTCCTGGAAATTGAAAAGCCATTTTCCGAACCATTTACGGTTGTTGGCAATTTCCCTTACAATATCTCTGCACAAATTCTCTTTAAAATACTGGAGTGGAAAGATGATGTGGAATGTGTCGTCGGGATGTTTCAGAAAGAAGTGGCCCGGCGTATATCATCACGTGAAGGCAATAAGGTGTATGGTGTATCAAGTGTACTCGTACAGGCTTTTTTTGAAGTGCAATATTTGTTTGATGTGAATGAACAAAGTTTCAATCCTCCGCCAAAAGTAAAGAGTGGAGTGATCACGCTATTGCCCAGGAAGAAGGCTGTTACAATGAAAAATGAAAAGGCTTTCTTTTTCTTAGTAAAAACAGCGTTTAACCAGCGAAGAAAGACTTTGCGAAATGCCGTGAAAGATCTTTTCGATGCAACTATATTGGAGGATAAATTGTTTAACAAAAGAGCTGAACAATTGTCTGTACAGGAATTTGCAGATTTAACGTTCAGGTTAAAATAAATACTAGTTAACGGGACCATGAAGAAAGTACTTATTACAGCAAAGGCGCACGAATACCTGCAGCAATCGTTGCAAAAAAATGGATTTGAGCCAGTCTATAAACCACTCATTACCTATGAAGAAGCATTAAACGAAATGAATGAAGTTGAAGGCCTTGTGGTGACCACAAGGATAAAAGTGGACAAAAAGCTGTTGGACAGGGCGCCTTCCTTAAAATGGATCGGTCGTCTGGGCAGTGGCCTTGAGTTGATAGATGTGGCCTATGCGCAGACCAAAGGAATAAAATGCTACAGCAGCCCGGAAGGCAATTGTGATGCGGTAGCAGAGCATGCCCTTGGATTACTGCTAAACCTGATGAATAAAATCAATGCGTCTCACAATGAGATAAAAAATGAAATATGGAAGAGAGATGAGAACCGGGGCAATGAACTGAACGGAAAAACTGTCGGAATCATTGGTTTTGGTAATACGGGAAGTGCCTTTGCCCGGTTGCTACAGCCATTTGGCGTTACCGTACTGGCATTCGACAAGTACAAATTTGGTTTTGGGCATGGATACATCAAAGAAGCCAGCCTGGAACAGTTGTGCCGGTATGCGGATGTTGTGAGTTTTCATATTCCACTAACCGAAGAAACCTTGCACATGGCTGATTCGGCTTTTTTCAATTTATTACAGCGGGCCCCTTTTTTAGTAAATACTTCAAGAGGTAAAATTGTAAACACGGCCGACTTGATCGAGGCATTAAAAAAAAGGCAAATTTCAGGAGTGGCTCTTGATGTGTTGGAAAATGAAAAGCTAAATAGCTATACACATGATGAAAAAGTAAAAATGGACTGGTTACTGGCCAGGCCAGAAGTGATTATCACCCCCCATATAGCAGGGTACAGCTATGAATCGCTCTATAAGATGGCGAAGGTGCTTACGGGGAAGATACTTGAAAATGAATAAATATACTCCGGTAGCGATCAAGGATAACTTACCGCTTTTTATTTTCAAATAGTTTATTATCTTTGTATTACAATAGTGCAACGCTTCAGAGATCCCCTGGGGCGTTGTTATTTTTTTTTGTTTATGAATCAAAGGAAGACGTTATGAACAACATTCAGTATGTAACAAAAGAGACATTTGAGCAGATGAAAGCCGAATTGCAGCATAAAAGGGGTGTGGAGCGTCCTGCCGCAAGCAGGGCAATAGCCGATGCCAGGGAAAAAGGCGATCTGAAAGAAAATGCGGAATATGATGCTGCTAAGGAAGCCCAGGGAATATTGGAGGCAAAAATTGCACTTCTTGAATCTCAACTGGCCGCGGTCCGGGTTATCGATGAATCATCGATCGATACCAGCAAGGTGTCTATTCTTACAAAGGTTACCCTTACCAACTTAAAAACGAACAAACAGGTAACTTACCAGGTCGTAAGCGATACCGAGGCTGATCTTAAGGCTGGGAAAATATCTGTTTCCTCGCCTATTGGAAAGGCTATTCTGGGAAAACACCCCGGAGAAACAGCCGATGTGCAGGCACCTGCGGGCCTGATCACGTTCCAGATTAATAAAATTACCGCATAGGAAATCGGAACTCTGTTCCGATAAACCGGACAAACCTGATTATAATTATACAACGGAACTCAGTTCCGTTTTCTGTTTTGTTTAAGATAGATTTGTAATTGAAACAGCAACTATGCTGAAAAGATTCTGGTATTATTTACTTTCCGTCAAAACAAAACTATTTGGTGGTATGACAATATTTTCAAAGATCATAAGCGGTGAAATTCCAAGCTATAAAATAGCGGAGAACGATAAATTCTTCGCGTTTCTGGATATTTTTCCTTTGAGGGAAGGTCATGTGCTGGTAGTGCCCAAGTCCGAAACCGATAATTTTTTTGACCTTTCTGCAGAATATTTGCAGGAGCTTTTACTATTCGCACAACCTATTGCCAAGGCTATTGAAAAGTCATTTGATTGCAATCGCTGCGGGATTAGCGTTATAGGGCTGGAGGTGCCGCATGCCCACATGCATCTTATTCCGATCAGCTCGGCCAATGATCTGAATTTCACACAGCCTAAGTTAAAGTTGCCGGAGGCACGATTAAAGGAAATACAGAAGACAATACTGGATAAATTAAAAGATTAATTACTTTAATGAAGTACTGACAACTATCAGGTTGAGTAATTACCCAATCACGCTTTCTTAACAACCCTGCCTGCGTTGTTTCTGATAAAATCGTCCCATCCTTTCAATGTTTTATTTTTTTTGACAAGAGTGGTCTTTGTCTGGAAATGATGACAAACGGCAACCGCGAGGGCATCGGTGGCATCAAAATATTGGGGTTCTTCTTTCAAGGCAAGTAACTGCTGTAGCATTTTCCACACCTGTTCTTTTCCCGCATTGCCATTGCCGGTAACAGATTGTTTTACTTTTTTGGGTGAATATTCAGTAACCGGCACGCCGGCACTGATTGCCGCCGCAATGGCGACACCCTGTGCCCGGCCAAGTTTCAGCATACTTTGTACATTCTTACCAAAAAAAGGAGCCTCGATGGCAAACTCATGTGGTCTGAATATTTCGATCAACTCTTCTACTTTTTTATGAATAAGCTGCAGCCGCTGGTAATTATCTTTTTGAGACGTTAATCTCAATGCCTGCATTACTTTCATCGTTACAGCATTTCCATTTATTTCAATAATGCCATAGCCCATCATTAAAGTGCCGGGATCAATTCCCAGGATTATTTTAGCAGAATTTTGCAAGCGGCAATGTATTTTTACAGGATTAATAAATTGGTAAAAGAAGAAAAAATTTCAGCCCGAAACTACAAAAAACAGGGTGAATAGTATTATTAAAGACCTTTTTGGGCTATATGCAAATAACAGGAAGACAAAAAAGGAACATCCGGATATTTATCAATTATTTTCTTGGCCCGCTTTTGTTTATTTGGGTATCTTATTCTATTTACCACCAGGTCAGGCAACAGCCTGGTTTAGAAAAATCATGGCAACATATTCGGAATTCGTTCAGCGGTGCCATGATATGGAACCTTATAGCAACTATATTATTAATGTTTGCCAACTGGGCTATCGAAACCATAAAATGGAAATTAGCCGTTCAAAAAATACAACAAGTTGATTTTTTCACGGCCTTTAAAGCGGTACTGTCAGGTGTCTCGGTTTCCGTTACCACTCCCAACCGGGTAGGGGAATATCTGGGACGGGTGTTATATATGGAAGACGGAAAAAGGATAAAAGGGGTTTCATTAACGATTGCTGGCAGCATGAGCCAACTAATCATTACACTTTTAATGGGACTTTGGGGATTGTTGATCCTGCGATGGCCAATCGAAAACAGCGGGATGATCTCATCATTTTGGATGGATTTGCTGTTATATGGTGTTTTTGCATCAGCGGCTATTTTAACACTATTTTATTTCAAATTGCCATGGTTGGTGAGTCGAATAGACCGGTTGCCGGGTAGTAAAAAATACAGTTGGTTAATAGAAGCTTTAGAAGATTTTAATGCAACTTTACTGCTGCAACTGCTGTCTTTATCAGCGTTAAGATTTTTTGTATTTATCGTGCAATATTATCTGTTGTTCCGGTTGTTTGACGTTCATGTTTCACTGGGACAGTGCTGGTCGGCAGTCAGCGTTTCTTTTTTAGTGATGGCAGTAATTCCCACCATTGCTTTATTCACCGACCTGGGGCTTAGAGGAACAGTCAGCCTGAAATTGCTGGGGTTGTATAGCAGCAACAGCCTGGGGATAGGACTTACAGCCGTAAGTATATGGTTTATCAACCTGATCATTCCGGCGCTGGCAGGGAGTTTGTTAATATTAGGTATTAAAAAGGTATTTAAAAACAGGAATGGGTCATTGGGATGATTTTAATGTAGTGAAAAAAAAAGAAAACAATAAAGAATTCCCGGCGTTATATTAAATTATTTAATTTTTGATGAGACCAGCTATAACATTGTCGGAGTATCATCCTAAACAGCGATGAAAATTTTATGGTGAGTTTCATTTGGTCAACGTAAAATCAGAAAGTGCTCATGGATGGGTTGATTAAACTGATCGCAGTATTGGCTATAGGAGTATTGGCTTTTTCCAACAGGGCTGAAACACATTTTCAGGATACCTGCGCCATGAGAAATACGGCATTCCAGGCTGGGGAAAAAATTGTGCTGACTGTTTACTACGCAGTTGCCGGTATTTATGTAAATGCAGGCACGGCTACTTTTACCAATTCATTGGAAATACTCAATAATAAACCGGTTTATCATGTAGTAGGCGATGGCCGCTCCAACTCGTCTTACGATGTTCTCTATAAAGTTAGGGATCGTTACGAAACTTATATTGATACTACTACCCTTCAGCCGCTGAAATTTGTCCGCGATGTAAATGAAGGCGGATATAAAAAATACCAGAATGTTACTTTTAATAAAACAGCCAGTACTGCGATCACCAACGATGGCGTATTCAAAGTGCCCACCTGTGTGCAGGATGTGGTGAGTGCCGTATTATATGCCCGTAACATTGACTTTAGTAAGCTCCGCCCCAATGACAGGATCGCGTTTGACATGTTTCTCGATAATGAAGTGTTTAATATGTACATCAGGTATCTCGGGAAGGAAACAATTAAGACGAAATATGGAAAATTCAGGGCGATCAAATTCAAGCCCCTTCTGATTAAAGGAACTATTTTTAAGGGCGGTGAAGAAATGGTGGTGTGGGTAACCGACGATGAAAACCGAATTCCCGTGAGAATTGAAAGTCCCATATCAGTGGGAAAAGTCAAAATAGACATGATGAGTCATGAAAACCTGCGCTATCCCTTAACCTCGCTTGTCCGGAGGCGGGATTAAACACCACTGAGTAGTTCTGGAAGCATTAAGTTATCTCCTCTATTTTAAAAAAATCTTTAGGTCTGATTCCTCTTTCTGTTTGTTGCAGGCTGCAGCATTCATACACAGGATCATGTTCAAAAGAAAGTATATAGTTATTTTCCATTGCCTCTTTCAGGAATAGTTTTTTTTCCGTCAAAGTCGTTAGCGGAAACATATCGTAGGCCATTACATATGGGATCGGGATATGTCCCTGCGATGGTAAGAGGTCGGCTATAAAAACAATTATGTTGTTTTTATATTTTAACTGCGGCAGCATCATTGCCTGAGTGTGGCCGTTGACAAAACGAACCGAAAAATTCTCCGCAAAGGGAACTTCTCCCAATTTGGCATGATCAGCATTTGCGGTGTCGATGAATTTCAATTGCCCGCTTTCCTTTATTGGCAGGATGTTTTCTTTCAGAAAAGAAGCCTTCTCCCTGTCATTGGGATTCACGGCCCAGTCCCAGTGTTCCTTATTACTCCAATACGTTGCATTCTTGAAAGCCGGAATCAATTTGTCTCCCTCTTTCCCGATACTTCCCCCACAGTGATCAAAATGCAGATGCGTAAGAAATACATCTGTAATATCATTCGGACGAAAGCCATGTTTTGCCAATGATTTGTCGAGTGTGTCTTCGCCATGCAGGTAATAGTAGGCAAAAAATTTTGCATCCTGCTTATTACCCATGCCATTGTCAATAAGGATCAGTCGCTTTCCATCTTCAATCAGCAACGAACGCATAGCCCACGAACACATATTGTTGTCATCGGCCGGGTTAATCTTATTCCAAATGCTCTTGGGCACTACGCCAAACATAGCGCCCCCGTCTAGTTTAAAATAGCCGGTGTTTATAGAGTATAATTTCATACGATAGTGCTAAAAATTATCAGAATTTTTTTTAAGGACGTAAAGTCCCCCTTCGGGGGATTTAGGGGGCTGCTCTTGGGCACTACGCCAAACATAGCGCCGCCATCTAGTTTAAAATAGCCGGTGTTTATAGAGTATAATTTCATAAACAATAGTGCTGAAAAATATCAGGATTTTTTATTAAGGGCGGTAATTAGGCGGCCATAAAGTGTCATGATGGCTGAGTATAAGGTTTAATGTTTTTGGCCGCAAGGGTATAAACTAATAACAACAACCCCAGTACAAAAAATATGATCAGGGCCAGCACGGAATTTCTTTGTGATCCTGTCATTTCATTGATCAGTCCAAAGCTAAAAATGCCAATAACGGCTGCTATTTTTTCCGTCACATCATAAAAGCTAAAAAACGAAGCGGTGTCTTTTGTGACAGGCATTAGCTTGGAATAAGTAGAACGGCTCAGCGACTGGATACCGCCCATCACAAACCCAACGGCCGCAGCCAGGCCATAAAATTCATAAATACCGCCCACGGGTAAAAGATATCCGACATAGCAAAGCAATATCCAGAATAATACGATTGTCATCAGTGTTCTCATGTTACCGATCCTGGAAGACAACCATGAAATACTATAAGCACCGGGTATGGCAATCAACTGAATGATCAAAATTGAAATGATCAGATTTGTGGTGGGTATCCGGAGCTCACTTTTTCCGTAAAGGGCAGCCACCAGCATCACAGTTTGCACACCCATATTGTAAAAGAAAAAGGCGCTGAGAAATCGTTTTAATTGGGGTATTTGTTTTAGCTCATGCCATACCTTCCGCAGCTCATTATATCCTTTCGACAAAATCTGATGTTGCAGATCACCGGTGCCGGCAGGGTGAGGTTTAGGCAATCCTCTCAGCGAATATTGTCCGAAGCCCCACCACCACACCCCTACCAGCAGGAAGGAGAGACGGAATTGTATGGTGGATGCTTCATTGTCGTTTTCAAATCCCCCAACCAGGCCCGGTGAGAAGATAAATACAAAACAAATCAGTTGCAGTAAAACACTTCCGACATAACCGTAGGCAAATCCTTTAGCACTAACTTTATCCCGGTCACCAGGGGCCGCTATTTCAGGAAGAAAAGAATTATAAAACACCAGGCTCCCCCAAAATCCCACGCAGGCAATGATCATGCAGCCAATACCCAACCCAAGCGATAAGGGAGGGCTGCCCGTGGTACCGTCGACCGTATTAAAAAAGAAAAGGAACGCGCAGGAAAGACTTCCCATGGTCAAAAAGAAATTCATAAAATTCTTCTTGTTCCCTTTGTAATCGGCAATGGAAGAGAGTAATGGTGAAAAGAATGCAACGATCAGCATGGCAAACGCCAGGGCATAATTATAAAGAGAAGTGTTTTCAAATTGCCGTCCCAGGAACGTGACTGTCGTTTTTGATATGCTTTTGTTGTCGGCGGTTATTGCTTCAAAATAAGAAGGAAAAATGGTGGAAGTGATAACGAGATTGTAGGCTGAATTGCCCCAATCATACATTGCCCAGGCATTCACTACTTTTTTTGGAGCTGTTTGCATAAGCAGCGTTGGTGTTGTGGATAAAAATAGGAAAATAAGAGCAAAGAGGGCAAAAGAGTCAAATGTATCATTCAGTCAACAGCTCAAAAGGCCATTAAGTCAATGGCTTCTTGTGACGATGAAGTAACCTTAACTGACTTTTATGGCTCCAATGACATTCTCACCTTTCTATATACCCGGTGAATAATAAAATGAGCAGAATGATACCGGCAATGATTCGGTACCAGCCAAATACTTTGAAGCCATACTTTTGCAGGTATTGAATAAAAAACCGGATTGCCAGCATCGCTACTATGAATGCTGCCACATTGCCCACAATGAACGCAACAGTGTTTTTCGTGCTTTCAAGTATTATTTCATAGCCCATTCTGGTTACGCCGTCAT
>Ga0137431_1000435_pt1 | contig 15619 bp, 17 predicted proteins | sample EasRivERMZT800_2_FD_104646 | JGI IMG/M metagenome (GOLD analysis project Ga0137431, IMG submission 104646) | Soil microbial communities from meander-bound floodplain in the East River, Colorado, USA - East River MetaG ERMZT800_2 | ecosystem: Environmental > Terrestrial > Soil > Floodplain ... | reverse complement strand
GAAAATAACAAAAGACCCGGCAGGTCCGAAAAAGCTGTGCTTGTTGCTTTGAAGACAAAGAAGATCTGAAGGATAAACCAGAAGAAGTATGCGAAATGGCAGGTGACAAGGCAGAAGAAGGGTGAGACATACTAACCCACATTGCAGCTAAACAGGCGGAGATATGCTCTGGCAGAGGATTTCAATTTTTTTCTGTTCCGGTTTGTGCATTACAGATTTTCTTTTGGTAAAGGGTTTTTGCGGCATTAACAGTATGGACTGTATCTTTTTTAGCTGCTCACCTGGCTCTGAGCATTTTCTTACATTAATAGCTATTCCGGCTGCATTTGTTCCTGTGGTAGTTATTATTTTCTGGGTATTGCCTATTCTTTTGGCTTCGCATAGAGTTTTTCGTTTCATATTTATCTTCGCTGGCCCTCGCCATAGTTCGTGTCTGCGAACGAACCAGCTTCCTTCAAACACTTTCCACAAAATTTTAAAAAACGAAAATTTGTTTTCATTCGCTTCATGTTTGAAGCTTCATGATGTTAGTTGCGGTTCGTGGGCGAAACCGGGGCTTTCTTATTTACAACGGACACGAGCCAAGGCTGAGCTTTTGAAAAAGGTTATACTTTGCCTCCCTGAGTATTTCACTATACCCTCTTGTTATATCAGCTATTTTATCTGCCTGGTCCAGGCCGTTTATTATCTTTCGTGCATTAAAATAATCTGCCATGTCTCCAACTAAGTAATTTGAAAACATGAAATCTGTCTATAAATGATATTTACTTGTCACATCAGTAGTGTAAGCCACGAATTGCACAAATTTTCATGAAAAAAAAGAACCTAATTTGTGTCAATTCGTGTAATTCGTGACAACAGCCACAAAATATAGACAGATGCTTAGTGTTCCGGCAAAACAGGTTTTGTTTTTACAATATCATCAATCCTTTGCATTACTTCGCTTAGCTGGGGAAATACATTCAAAGCTTTAAGGTTTTCCGTTAATTGTTCTTTTTTTGTGGCACCCAATATGGCAGTAGTTACATTCGGGTTTTTAATACACCAGGCAATGGATAGCACTGCAAGGGAGCAGCCCAGTTCATCCGCAATTGTTTTTAGCTGGCGGACTTTTTTGATCTTTTCTTCTACAAAAGTTTTTTCTTTCAGATATTCAAAATCGGATGTCGCAAAGCGGGAATCTTCTGGTATCCCATCATTGTATTTACCACTTAGTAATCCGCTGGCCAACGGACTCCAGGTAGTAGTGCCTAATCCAACGTTTTTAAATATTTCGAGGTATTCGTTTTCCATTTTGTTCCGATTGAAAAGATTGTACTCAGGTTGTTCCATTGAAGGACCGATAAGACGATATTGCTGTGCTACCCGGTGTGCTTCCATGATTTCCACGCCACTCCATTCACTGGTGCCCCAGTACAAGATATTTCCTTGCTGAATCAGGGTATTCATGGTCCATACTACTTCTTCTATTGGTGTATTTTTATCCGGACGATGACAAAAGTAGAGATCGAGATAATCTACCTGCAGGCGTTGCAAAGCTTCATGACAGGCTTCAGTAAGATGTTTACGACTCAGGCCATTTTGATTGGGTTTATTCCTTTTTCCATGCCATCCCCAAAAGGCTTTGGAGGAAACCGTGTAAGACGTGCGATCCCAATTCTTTTTTTTCAGAACCCGGCCCATCGTTTTTTCACTTTCTCCCAATAAATATCCTTCAGCATTGTCAAAAAAGTTCACACCATTATCATAGGCGATGCCCATCAGTTCATCTGCGATACTGTCGTCTATCTGTTTGTGAAAACTTACCCAACCGCCAAAAGAAAGCACACTTAATTGCAGGCCTGTTTTACCCATGCGGCGATATTCCATATTAAAAGTTTGTGGTTTATGGTTTGTGGTTTATAGTTCATTATGTGGAAAATTGTCATACTGCATTAACCATTCAGGATACAAAAATGAAATTACAAAAGCTGAATCAAAAAAGTTTACTCCAGGAAACCTTTATCAGCGAACAGCATTGTGCCAGTACGTTCTTTGGGGGTAACAGGGAACCGATCCCAGGTTGTTTCAATCCCTTTGCCATCGGCAATCTCCAATTTTGAAAACGATTCAATTGTTTAATGATTCTAAGAATGAGATAAAAAACTTTTGTCAACAAACAGAGCTATAATGCTGAATTCAAAATAGATTCAATATCTCAGGACATAAAAAGAACCTGGAGATAATCCATATTTTTATTCTATGCAATCAAAGAAAAAAGCATCTGCTAAACTAAAATCAGTAAAACCTTCGGGTAAAAGAGAAGAAAGTTTTTTTGAGCAGGTTTACGAAATAGCAAGGCAGATACCGGCAGGCAGGGTAACTTCCTATGGGGCTATTGCCAACTGCCTGGGCACAAAACTATCTGCCCGAATGGTAGGATGGGCCATGAATGGAGCTGGTAAGGTAAAGCCAAAAGTGCCGGCGCACAGGGTAGTGAACAGGATCGGGGTGCTGAGCGGCAAGCATCATTTCGGCGGAGATACCATGGAAAAACTACTGAAGAAGGAAGGCATCAATGTAAAAAATGATACCGTCGTTGACTTCAAAAAACTGTTTTGGGACCCGGCTGAAGAGATCGGTTTCTGATATGGGACTAATTCCTTTTTGTCAATGAAAACACTGAAAATTGTCAGACTGAAAAGAAATAAGTTATATTTGATACCGGTAAACACTAATTCCCATTAACATTCTAAATTAAAATCAAAATGGCAACAAAAAAAGTAAAGAAGGCAGCAAAGAAACCAGCTGCAAAAAAAGCGGTAAAGAAAGCTGCAAAAAAAGCGGCCCCTAAAAAAGCTGCAAAGAAGAAATCGGCACGTAAACCCAATGCGGCATTTATGAAAGCCCTTACACCCAGCGCAGAACTGGCAGCAGTAGTCGGCAACAAACCAATACCACGTACCGATGTGGTAAAAAAGATCTGGCTTTATATCAAAGCCAACAAACTGCAGGACGCCAAGAACAGGCGCATGATCAATGCGGATTCAAAATTAAAATCTGTTTTTGCAGGTAAAGGCCAGGTTTCTATGTTTGATATGGCTAAGCATCTTGCCAAGCATTTGAAATAATAAAGCTGATAATCGTATGACGAGGCATCCATTTATGGGTGCCTTTTTTTTGCCGCAGTTCCCTATGTAATGTTCCTCTTAGGATTGCAGATTTGCAAGTGCTGTTTGCATCTTACTTTTACAATATGAACAGTGATACGGGAAAATGGGTAATGGTAATGGGCATATTGGTTGTGCTGGCAGGTGTGATTATTTATTTCTTTCATGACAAGTTGAACTGGATTGGCAGGTTGCCCGGTGATATACGCATTGAGAAAGATAATTTCAGATTTTATTTCCCTATAACCACGATGATTGTTTTTAGTTTGTTGCTTACCCTGATCATACAACTGATCAAAAAATTCTTAAACTGATTGTGTCATTACAGCCTATCCTTGATCATTTAGAAATAAAAATCAACAGGTATGAGCCGTTGCACGGCGGTGATATCAACGATGCCTATTGCTTATATGGAGACCATGAAAAATATTTTCTAAAAGTAAATAGTGCAAACCGGTACCCGGGTATGTTTGAAAAAGAAAGCCGTGGTTTAACCGCACTGGCTAATCATTTGCCTGCGCTTGTTATTCCCCGGGCCATTCAAAATGGCGCTGTTGGGCAACATCAATACCTGCTGCTGCAATGGATAGAAAAAGGAACACCAGGAAAAGATTTTTGGGAAAGTTTTGGCAGGTCATTAGCCCTTATGCATCTGCAGGGACAGGCTTATTTTGGATGGGAGGAAGACAATTATATCGGGAGCCTTCAACAAAACAACTCCAGGCATAGTGAATGGCATAATTTTTTTTCTGAATGCCGAATATTGCCCCTGGCAAAAATTCTCTTTGATACCGGCGTATTTTCGAAAAGGGATTTAACGGAAGCAGAATCATTTTGCAAGCATTCCAATCGATGGTTTCCCACGGAGCCGCCAGCACTCTTACACGGTGATCTCTGGAGTGGTAATTACATGGTCAGCTCTACCGGCTATGCAGGAGTATACGATCCTGCCGTCTACTTTGGTCACCGGGAAATGGATATTGGCATGACAAAATTGTTTGGCGGTTTTGATCAGCGATTTTATGGGGCTTACCAGGAGATTTATTCCATGGAACAGAATTGGATTCAAAGGTTGTCCATTACACAGCTCTATCCTTTGCTGGTACATGCGGTATTGTTTGGTGGGCATTATGTGAGCAGTACAAAGGAGATAATAAAACAGTTTTCCGGCTAGCGGCCAGCATGGTATATACTCTATTTGCCTTCGTATATTTCGCAATAAAGATTAAGGGAATTTTCTCTTGCCCGGTAACCACTGCCATGCTATGTTTGTAGTGGCTGTTGATTAACACATATCCAATATCTGAAGAACCGTTTTTAATCCAATCCGAAAAACCAAATCTATCAACACCCTGATTACCGTCCAGTAATTAAAAAATTAAAACCTGCATGTTCACATGCGGGTTTTTTTGTAAGTGTTCTCAATCATTTTTGCTCCTCAGTAATACGGGCTAATCAATACATATACAACAACTCCCGACAATGCCACATAAAACCACACGGGCCATGTAATTCGGGCCAGCTTTTTATGCTCCGGATACTCGCCGATGAGTGCCCGGTACGCGGTAAATAAGATGAAAGGAAGGACGATGCCGGCCAGCGGGATATGGGAACCAAGGACGATATAATAAAAAACGCGTAAGGAACCGGCATCAGCTTTTTCTGTTTCACTCACTATCCCGTCGTGATTGATATCGCCAAACTTTGTGTCGCCGGCCAGCAAATGATGACAGATATAACTGAGCAAAAAAAGTATGGAAAGCCACATGGACGTAAGCATGAGCGTTTTGTGCAATTCATATCTTTTCATTTTTACCATCCACAATGCAAGTGACATGAGGATGACTACCCAGGAGTTGATCATCGCATTGATCAAAGCAAAAAAATGGACATTGAATCCCGGATCGATTTCCAGTTTCACTTTGTTCAACAATACCACAGCAGCAAAAACAACGATCGAAAAACTAATGATCAACCGGCTTGCTTTCCTGTCATTTTTTTTCCAAACCGGCTTCAACATAAGCATCTTTTTTGCGCATAAAAAATAATAATAAGCCAACGCTCAAAACAGCCACCAGTAAGACAACTGCTATCAGTTGCAACTTACCTGCGAGGAAACTTTTCCGGTTGGGATCTTTTTCCATGGTCAGGAAAATGATATCATTGGATAATTGTTTCAATGATGCAGAATCGAGGCCGTGGTAATAACCCCTGACATGGCGATTTGTATCGATCAGTACAAAATGATCGGTATGAATAAAACCGGTATCGACACCTTCCCCATCTGCCAGACCTAACTTCATATCATTGATCGCCAAATCATAAATCTCTTTCTTGTTACCCGTCAGCAGCCACCATTGTTCCGGGTTCACCTGGAAACGGTCAGCCCATTGTTTGAGTCTTGAAACAGAATCCCTTTCGGGATCAATGCTAAAAGATAGGAAATGCAGGAAATCCGGAGTTTTATCGCCCACCCGCTGTGCATTATTTATGGATTGCTGCAGCAATTGCATATTCCTGGTGAGAGCGGGACAAATCGTTGGGCAACGAGTAAAGAAAAAATCGGCCACTACCACCTTCCCTTTTAACTTATCCCAGGATACCGTATCACCCAGCTGGTTGACCAGTGAAAACTCAGGCAGCTCATGCCAGGCGGTATCAAAAACTTTCTTGCCTTTTTCTGTCCTTGTAATAGTTGAATCTGCAAAATAGTGCCGGGGCATCACGATGGCGGATTCGCTGTACCGTTTTATGATAAAATAACAAAACAGGGGAACGAGGGCTGCCAGCATCAGCGCATACATTGCTTTCTTATTCACAAACGCATCATTTATCGGTGTAGGTACTCAACTCTCATAACAAAACACTCCGGATTACCCGGAGCGTTCAGAACAAAATTTTTATTGTTTGCCTGGCTTCGGCTCTTCGGTTGCGTGTTTTTCTTTATGAGTTTTAGGCATCGTCGTTTCTTTGAAATGCGGATCGTAGGTGTTTCTAAGGTTCTTATATGAATTACCATCCACAATAAATGCAATGATAAACCAAATAAAAAGCAACAATGGAACAACGATCGTCATGATCATATTCCTGATCTCATCGCCCAGGTGCATGAAAACAGAAACAATATAATATGCTTTTGCAAGGGTCAAAATGCAAACTACCCCTTTAAACATCAGTACAAGCAAGTGGCTGGGATCGGGTCCTTTGTGAATAGTATAGATTGTTAGACCAATAGAGAGTTCAATGATCGTTATGACAGAAAGCAGGATCGTTGTTTTTCTTATTCTTTTTCTGAATTCCGCATCCGAGTAGTGGTGATGCGGAATGGTGATCTCCGATGACATTGCAGAATGTTGATGCTCCATAGTTAAGTCAAATTACAAATTTATAAATCACAAATTCCATGTTTTCACTTTTTGGAATCACCTGGAATTTGGGATCTTAGATTAGATAAAAACATAAAAATACAAATACCCATACCAGGTCCACAAAGTGCCAGTACAACCCGGCTTTTTCTATCATCAGGTAATGTCCCCTTTTGGCAAATACATCTTTTTGTGTCATAATCACCATGATACTATTGATGATAACTCCGGAAAAAACGTGAAAGCCATGGAAACCGGTAATGCCGTAAAAATATCCTCCAAATGCAACAGGACCCTTTTCCCTTATATGCAACTCGGCTGTGTCGATCATGCGAATCAACCGTTCTTTGGGCATGCCCATAAGCTGTTCATGAGCCAGGGTATGATTATGCTCGTGTGCCAGTAACGCCAGCGAATGTTGCGATGAATTTGGTAATGCTGCAGCCGCGGTGGAAGGATCTACCACCTGACCCCAGGGATTTATGGATGTCGTCTGACCTACCCAATCTATCCTTCCATCAATCAATGTAGGATGAATTCCTGTGATCAGGTGATGCCACTCCCATGCCTGGCAGGCCAAAAATGCCAGACCACCTACGATGGTCCAGGCCAGCCATTTGATAACTCCTTTTTTATCTCCTTTGTGACCGGCATGCACGGCCAGCACCATTGTAACCGAGCTTATGATCAGGATAAATGTCATGATACTCACAAATGCCAACGGCAGATTAGCATGACCGGCTCCGGGAAAAGCATTAAACACTACATTGGGATCTGGCCAGAAGTTCTGACTGAAACGGATGCTTCCGTAAGATATAAGGAAGGCTCCGAAAGTAAAACTATCGCTCATCAGGAAGTACCACATCATCAATTTGCCATACTCCAGGTTAAATGGGCTTTTTCCTCCACTCCACCATTTTGGTTGCTGCGCTGTAGCTGTTGTCTCCATGTTTATAAAAATTCCAAATTAAAAATTCCAATTAAAGTTCCAAAGGATTCAAAAGTTAAATTCGTTTCAGACGTTGCTACGAACTTTGACCTCTTCAACTTTTAAACAACTTAAACAATTTTTCTACCCGATAGCAATGAAAAATATCAGGAGATATAACCATAATATATCCACAAAATGCCAGTAAGTGGCTGCAACTTCTACCGGTACCGGGCTGTATGATTTTACATTGCCAAAAAAAGCCCTGGTAAAAAGAACAATCAGTGCAATGATTCCGCCCACCACATGCAGGGCGTGTAATCCAAAGATCACGTACAGAAATTGCCCTGCGCCGGATGCACCCCTGAAAGTTACTTTTTGCTGCTCCCACAATTCCGAAAAACCGAGCCACTGCAATCCCACAAAAGCGATTCCGAGCAAAAACGTAATAGCCAACAGCAAACGATAATTATTCATTTCCCGCTGGCGGAAAGAACGCAACGCCATTTGAATGGCGACACTGCTGGCTACAATTGCTATGGTTGAGCCCCAAAATATCCGGGGCATTTCAATTTGCCTCCAGCCAACCAAATTGCTTTTTACTATAAATGCACTGGTTAACCCGGCAAACATCATCAGGATGCTTGCTATTGCCACCCACAGCGTAAACTTGTGTGGATGTATTTTCTTTCTTTGTTGATTCATCACTGCTTCCATCACACTTTTTATTATGATTTAAATCTTGCTCATAAGTAACGCCAGCAATACAACCGGCAAATACAGGTAACTTCCAAACATCACTTTTCTGGCAGATGGAACATCCATCTTCAGATATAGCCGTATGCATCGCATGATCATAAATACATTGGCGGCCATTATCAATACGACACTTATTATTCCCCCCACTTCGTCGTAAATGCACATTGGCTTATAGCCCTCCCCACCGACAAAATAGGGTAACAATGTAACCGGCGCCAACAACAATGAATAGATCACCGTTTGCAATGCTGTAAATTTTGTTGGGCCTTCGTCAGCCGGTAATAACTTAAACCCTGCCGTGGAATAATCCTTATGGGCGATCCATGCAATAGCCCAAAAATGCGGAAACTGCCACAAAAATTGTATTCCAAAGAGCAACCAGCCACCCAGCGATAATTTGCCTTCACCGGCGGCCCAGCCAATAAGGCAGGGTAGGGCCCCCGGAATTGCACCTATTAACACGGCAATAGAGCTGACTTGCTTTAGCGGTGTATAAATAAATGCATAGAGAAACAAGCTAAATGCAGCCAGGCCCGCCGACAACCAGTTGAAAAAATTCCCTAAAATAAAAACACCCAAAGCGCCGGTAATAATTGCAAACGCCCATCCTTCACTCACGCTCATTCTGCCAGACGCTACCGGACGCTGGCCGGTACGTTTCATCATGGCATCGGTATCCTTTTCCACTACCTGGTTGATGGCATTGGCGCTCCCTGTCACTAATATGCCACCTGCAAAGAGCATCATTACTCTGAACCACTTATCTTCATAAGCTTCAAATCCCTTAGTTAACATGAAGCTTATAACACTGCTGAACACCACCATGATGCTCAGTGAAAGCTTAACCAGCTGTAAATAATCTTTTATTCGGCCCCATCCCGACCTTCCCCGAGGGGAAAGGCCACCATCACGCAGACCCGGCTCACCGAAGTTTTCCTTTCCCACTTAAAATATTTTATTCCCCGACATTATTTTCAAATAACTTAAATCAATGTTCATCTATCGGACTCTTCGTAAGTCCCCCTTCGGGGGATTTAGGGGGCTCCTAATGCTTGCTCTCATTTGCACCGATCGGCTCCGTTTGCGGAATAAACTCTCTGCCATCTTTGCCATAATCATATGCCCAACGATGTACTTCTGGAATCTCGCCTTCCCAGTTGCCATGTCCCGGATTGATCGGCGTCGACCATTCCAGTGTATTGGCACCCCACGGATTGGGATTGGTAACTTTTCTGCCCTTAAATATTGAATAGAAAAAATTGAACACAAACATGAGTTGTGCAGCAAATACTACAATAGAAACCACCGTAATCATTTTATCAAGCTCGCCAAACTCATTAAATGAAAGCCAGCTGCTTTTGTCCAGGTACCGGCGGGGTATACCTGCCAGCCCCTGGTAATGCATGGGCCAGAAAATAAGGTATGCACCGATAATCGTTACCCAAAAATGGAGATAGCCCAAAGTATTGTTGAGGTAACGGCCATACATTTTCGGAAACCAGTGATAAATGCCGGCATGCATTCCAAACATAGAAGCAACTCCCATTACAATATGAAAGTGTGCTACCACAAACATGGTGTCGTGCAGGTGAATATCAATAGTGGAGTTTCCTAAAAATATCCCGGTTAGGCCACCAGAAATGAACAGGCTTACAAAACCAATGGCGAATAATGTTGCAGGGGTGAACCTGATATTTCCTCTCCACAATGTAGTAAGCCAGTTAAATACTTTAATCGCCGAAGGCACGGCAATCAATAATGTAAGCAAAACGAAGACCGATCCAAGGAAAGGATTTAAACCTGTCACAAACATGTGGTGGGCCCATACCAGGAACGAAAGAATTGCGATAGCAAACAACGAACCCAGCATGGCCATATATCCAAAGATCGGTTTCCTGGAATGAACCGAAAGTATTTCGGACACCATACCCATAGCAGGTAAAAGAATAATATAAACTTCGGGGTGCCCAAGAAACCAGAATAAATGCTGATACAAAATGGCGCTTCCGCCTTCGTTCGGTAATATCTCGCCGTTTATTACAATATCACTCAGGTAAAAGCTTGTTCCAAGATTACGGTCAAACAACAATAAGATAGCGCCAGACAGTAATACAGGGAACGATAATACCCCCAGCACGGCAGTAAAGAACAATGCCCAGATAGGAAGAGGCAGACGGGTCATGCTCATTCCTTTGGTTCGCATATTCAATATGGTTGAGATATAATTCAAACCTCCCATCAAAGCAGAAACAATGAACAGAGCCATGCTGACCAACCATAAATCAGCGCCAATCTTAGAACCATCGCCCGCCTGGCGCAGGGCACTTAAAGGGGGATACATGGTCCATCCTCCGCTTGCCGGTCCTGTTTGTGTAAACATGGATGCAAGCATCACTATACTGGCGAGCCAGAAGAACCAATAGGACAACATGTTTATAAACGGGGATGCCATATCTCTTGCCCCAACCTGCAACGGTATAAGAAGGTTGGCAAAGGTTCCGCTAAGACCGGCAGTTAGTACAAAGAATACCAGTATGGTACCATGCATAGTCACCAATGCGTAATAAAACTCGGGTTTTATCAGTCCACCTTCTGCATAATTACCAAAAAAAGTTTCCAGTATCGGAAAAGTCTGACCGGGATAACCTAACTGCAAACGAAATAATACAGAAAATAAACCACCCACAATAGCCCAGATAATACCGGTGATCAAAAACTGTTTGCCGATCATTTTATGATCGGTACTGAAGATATACTTCGTAATAAATGACTGGTGATGATGCCCATGATCACCTCCGTGGTGAACATCATGACTCACCGCAACTTCCGGGTGTATATGTGCTGCTTCACTCATAATCTTAATTTTTGGCAATACTCAGCTTGCCTGTTTTTGTTTTAACTGCCATTAATTCCTCGCTACGGTTGCCGCTGCAGGTTTAGTTGTATCTGCTTTTTGTTTAGCTGGATCTTTATCCGGGAAAACTGTCAAATACTTTGGCTTTTTGGACAAAATCCACGCGTCATATTCTTCCTGGTTTTCGACAATGATCTCTCCCCGCATTCCAAAATGACCCCTGCCGCACATCTGATCGCAGGATATTTCAAACATGAAAGCGGGGTTGTTGGTTTCTTCCCTCATCTGTTTGGTGGTTTTAGTAGGGGTAAACCACATCGTAGTGGGAGTGCCGGGCACAGCATCCATTTTCATACGAAAATGCGGAAGACCCACATCATGAATAACATCCTTTGCCCCTATCACCAACTTTACAGGTCTGTTTACCACTAAATGCATAGGCTCCCCGGTAACATAAATGTCATCGTGATTAGCAGGATCATCCCACAACTGACCCAACTGATTGTTGGCAGCATCGTCAATCTGTTTAAAATATTTTTTTCCTAATATTTTATCTTTTCCGGGGTAGCGGTATTCCCATTTGAATTGGCTGCCGGTTATTTCCACCACCATGGCATTTTTGGGAGCTTCGCCCGTTATTTTAAACCAATAAAAAATTCCAAATCCAACAAGCACCGTAAGCGTAATGGCGGGAATTACGGTCCAAATCAGCTCCAGTTTGTTGTTGTGCGGATAATAATATGCTTTGCGTTTATCCGATTCCTGGTATTTAAACGAAAACCAAAATAAAATTATTTGAGTAATAAAAAATACAACACCGGTAATTGCAATGGTAATGTAAAGCATGGTATCTATATTCACACCATGGTCGGACGCAGGGGCTCCCAATATTTTACCCTTTAATCTTTCGTTGCAATAATAGACGCCAATCATGCCCCCGATGAGAAAAATCAGCAGGAGGAAAGCATTTACTTTATTGGTCTGCTTTCTTGATTTTTCTTCGCCACGCATGATACCAACATATTCACTTGCTTTGGCTATCTGAAACGTAATCAGGAAACCAAGCGCCAGGATCACTACGATGAAAAATGTTTGCATACGTTATTATTCAGTTATTAGTATTCTTTATTTTTTCAAAGGTTTCGGAGGTTTGAGAAGTTTAAGGTGTTGATTTATTTAAAAAAACTTACTGAACTTTTTAAACATCTTAAACGCTTTAAACATGGTATTAAGTGTGATGTATTAAACTCTCCTTAACAAACGGATGATTTTTGGCCAGCAAAGGTGCTTTGGTAAGCGCCCTTGCCGTTACAAACATGATCAATCCAATAAATCCCAAAGCAACTGAAAAGTCATATATTATCAGGGGCACATGTGTTTCTCCTGTTTCCTGGTTTGTCATAGGACTCGGGAATACCATTTGGTAAAAATCAAGCCAGTGGCCAAACAGGATCAACAGCGCCATAAATGTCATTGTCGTAAAGTTTCTTTTTGAATCCCGGCTCATTAAAATGAGTATGGGTGCAACAAAATTAATAATGAACATCAGCCAAAAAATTCCGCTGTATACACCCTCGGTTCTTGACTTGAAATAGACCGTTTCTTCCGGAATGTTAGCATACCATATCAGCATATATTGGGAAAACCACAAATAAGTCCAAAAAATAGAAAAGGCAAACATAAATTTTCCCAGGTCATGCAGGTGTTCTGCATTTGTATATTCCAGGTAGCCATTGTTTTTAAGAAATATTACAAACAATGCGATAAGAGACATACCAGCCACAAACGAACTGGCAAAAGTGTACCAGCTGTACATGGTGCTGTACCAATGCGCATCAATGCTCATCAGCCATAGCCAGGGAATAGAAGAAGCAACGGTCAACGCAAAGACGACAATATAGAGGGCTGCCAATACCGTATTGGTCCAGATATATCGTTTGCCTTCCTCTTTTGATCTCAATGGCTGATTGTCCAGCATACGGGATCGCTGCCTCATTTTCCAGCCCAAAAAAGACCACAACGCAACAGTGAGAATTGTGGCTACGGCAAAGAATCCTTTATTCAAAAATCCTTTCTTAAAATTCAGCGTGGCATCGTGCTGCACGTGCTCTGAACTGGTCCAGTGATAAATTTCATGGTTCGGTCCAAAAGCAAGGGCAAGGAGTATTACCGTACAAATAACCCCTATCACCGGCACGCAGGCAGATATTGCTTCTGTGACACGGCCAAACGCTAATTGAAAGCTTCCCCAACCCAGTGTGGTTGCACATATAAAGAACATAGCGGCATTTACTATTAACAGAAAATACACGCTGTTTTGCAATAAGCTTGCCCAAAACCTGGCTTGCTGATGCGGATCACTTTTTGAACCAGCTGTAACATACAGACCAATAATGGCTAATACTCCTACCACCATTAAGGCAATGGATATGCTGTTATATCTTTTTGGTATGACGAAATTTTCCCGGATTGACATCAGTATTCATTTATTTTCATGATCAAACTTAATTCGCCTTAGCAACTGCAGTAGTATCAGCAGCGGCTTTTTTGGACGTATCAGCCGTGCCTGCCGGAAACTGCTTTGATCTAATATAAGTTATCACTTCCCAACGCTGCATGACATTTAGTTGAGAAGCATAGCTTCCCATTTGCCCTTTACCATAAGTGACGGAATGGAACATAGTTCCTTCAGCCAATTTCTTCACTTCATTGTCCATGAAATTTTTTGGAGCTGCAGGGAAAGGGCCGTCGCCATTCTTCCATAGCGGGCCATTACCATCTAATTTAGGCCCATGACAAATGCCGCAATTAACTAAATAAAGTCGTTCCGCATTTTTCATATCAATGGCTCCCTTGGCCAGTGGATTTATTACCGTAGCCGATTGCACGTAACCGGCTGAATCGTTCTTAATAGTGTAAGGCATCAAGTCGCCACGGGCAATTGTTCCGGAAACAGGAAGAGCAGTGTAGTAAATACCCCTGTTTTTTAGATTCTCTGTTGATGCATATGTTTCAACAGCCGTGCTGTATGCCATGTCCGGCATATAAGCTCTCCCCGGGCTGCGCCGTGTTTTATTACAACTGATCAACCCGGTTACCAGCAATGCAATTATAGCTATATTAAAAAATTTATTCATCTCCTTTTATTATCTCATCAATGAACAAGTTCTGTTTTTTTCTCAAAGCGGCGGGTTTCCCTATCGTACCGTCCCAGCCACCAGCCGGTCTCTTTGTATTCAACCTTTACTTCGGAAGCGCCAATACTGTTTAAAAATGCAATTGCTTCCTGTTCATTTGTTCTGTCCGTGCATTCCAGAGCCATTACAAATGTGTCGTCGGTTGAACGGATATTGAAATGATCTTTCTTCACAAACGGTGCCATCTCGCATAGCCAACAAAAGGTGAGCACCATGCCTATTGACGCGAACAATACTGTTAGTTCAAATGTAATAGGTATCCATGCGAGCAATGAAAAGAATGGCTTACCGCCAAAAACCAATGGCCAGTCAGTGGTCAACGCCCAGGTAATAAACCCAACAGCAGTCATCGTTCCAGTAATGCCGTAAATAAAACCTGCGACGTGCAGACTGGTATCCCGCAATCCCATTTCTTTATCCAATCCATGGACGGGGAAAGGTGTAAAGACGTCATGGATTTTGTACCCGGCACGGCGAACTTTTTTTACGGCAGGAAACAAGACTGCTTCGTCGTAAAAATTGCCTACAATAAATTTTTTTACACTCATACCCTAAATCCGCCGGCTGGCGGACTATTTAGACTCCGAACTTTTGCAATTCCTTCACTTCTTCGTTATTCTTAAAATTCAAAGTCGATTAAAAAATAGTTTACTATCTATTCAACCGAACAATTTTCAAATATCAAAAGTACCTGCGACCTATGTCCCCCTTTAGGGGACATGGGGATTTACACCCCATGATCACGGGCATGTTTGTGCCCAAACTCTTCCGTCGTCTCAGCTTCTAATCCACCCATTTTCTCTTTAAATTTCTCCCCGTTCTTCTTTAATATATGTTTGATCTCGGCAAGAGCAATTACCGGGAAAAACTTTGAGAACAGAAAATAACAAGTAAAGAATAATCCGAAAGTGCCCATATAAAAACCAACCTCCCATACTGTCGGAGTATAATAGGTGCTCCATGAGCTGGGCAGGTAATCACGATAAACCGAAGTAACGATGATCACAAAACGTTCGAACCACATACCGATATTTATCAGGATGGACATAAAGAAGGTCAGAACCAGGCTTCTCCTCATTTTCCTGAACCAGAATATTTGCGGCGACAAAACGTTACAGCCCATCATAATCCAATAGGCCCAGCCATAAGGGCTGTTTAAGTTAAGCCGGTTTTCCTTAAAGGCAAACCATTCATAATCCACATGGCTGTACCAGGCCATGAACAATTCGGTGAGATAAGCAATACCTACTATAGAACCTGTGAGAATAATTATTTTATTCATCACTTCAATATGCTCTATAGTGATATAGTTTTCAAGAGCCAGTACCTTTCTCGTCACCACCAAAAGTGTTTGTACCATGGCAAAG
>Ga0137431_1000432_pt1 | contig 15623 bp, 28 predicted proteins | sample EasRivERMZT800_2_FD_104646 | JGI IMG/M metagenome (GOLD analysis project Ga0137431, IMG submission 104646) | Soil microbial communities from meander-bound floodplain in the East River, Colorado, USA - East River MetaG ERMZT800_2 | ecosystem: Environmental > Terrestrial > Soil > Floodplain ... | reverse complement strand
GAATATTGTTTCGCTTGCTCGGGTGTCATTTCGAAGTAGAGCTGCGGCGCTCCGTACGCTCTCCAAGAGTGAATCACTGCCTTCGAGCTCTACCTCGAAGAATCGGATTTTAATTCTGCCTTTTTCGGGTCTCGCCATCGTGGCAATTGCATGTGTGCCTTTGTGGCGAGAAGTGAAAACCTCGAGCGGGTCTCTGAAATACAAGTATTTCGGGGTGCTGAATGTGGACGCACTCGATGATGCTGGCGCTGACCTGCATTACGCGGACTTCCGGAAGCCGGAAGAACGTGAGAAATACAGGCTTCCCGAAAAATACAAGGACAAGGCAGCAAACATCTTCCAGACCCGCACTACATTCGCTGTGCGGTTGACAAAATGGCCTAAATGGCCCCAAATAGGCGCGGTTGAAGCCATTGTCCGATTTAAGCATGGAGATTGCTAATCGTCCGCAAATGAGTTGGCTGAAAATGAAACACCACCAAAAGTCGATTAAGCGTGAAGAGTCAACGCCCCGGCGCATGAGCTTGGGCGAAATCATGACTCTTATCTCGCGACCTGCAGTGGTTGAACGGCCGACCGTTACAGAGCGTCGTCCCGAAGAGCAGCACACCCAGCCAGCGGTTCGCATCAAGCAAGGGTAATCTGCACGTATTGGGCCAGCGCTTGGATTTGGCGCTGGATCGTTGGCTCTCGCAACATTCGATCTGGGAGTTTTTCATGAGAGGTCGGAGGTCAGATCAGAGTTTTGGTTTGGCAGGAGTGCCAGGCGTTTTTGATTTTGATGTAGCGGCGAATCATTTCGCGGCCCTGGGTCCGCATGGCCTCGATTAGGCGCATGTCTTCGGGGGTGCATTTGGCGGTGAGTTTGTAGCCGGGGGTGCCGGGGGCGGAGGCGATTTGGCCGTTGGCTTTCTCGGCGCATTTGCGGATTTTGCGGCGGCTGGATTCGGCGGGTGGCCAGCCGAGGTGGCGGGCGAGCTGGTCGGCGGTGATCCAGTTGCCGCCGATCTGGGAGAGCCAGTAGAGGACTTGGTCGAGTTCGCGCTGGGTGACTTCAGGGGCGCGCCGGCCGTTGCGCGCGCGGGGGGGTGGGAATTCGAGTTGCTGGGCGGTCATGGCCAGAGTTCGGCGAGGGCAATGGCCATCCAGCAATGCGGGGTGTTCATGCCGTAATGATCGAACGTGGTTTGCATGGTCTTAAAAGTCCGGTAGTGGGCTACTTTGAGTTTTCATCGCATTTTCATGTAGACAATCCAGTGTGTCTTGGCCGTTTTTCCGCACCGCTGGCCGAATAGCGGCCGCTCAGGAGTCAGTGCCAGTATCTCGGACACTGGAAATTGTGTCTCTGCCCACTTGAATATCAGCGTTCCATGCGGCTTGAGCACCCTGAAGCACTCCTCAAAGCCGTGCCGTAGCATGTCCCGCCAATCGCCGATAAGTTTGCCGTATTTTTTGAGCAGCCAGCTCGTATTGCCCTGCCTAGCAACGTGCGGCGGATCGAACACCACCAGCGCGAAACTCTCGTCAGGAAACGGAAGGGCGGTGAAGTCGGCAATGAGGTCTGGATCTACGACAATTTGCCTTTCGCCATTCGTCACCGAGCAGTCTTTCGCTAGGTGTGTCTCGCACCGCTTATCGACAAACATCGCTCGCCCGTCTGCGCGGTCGAACCACATCATGCGCGGGCCGCAGCAGGCGTCTAAAACTGGAGGGAGTTTATTCATTCAAAGTAGCCCACTACCAAAAGTCCGGTGTTTTCGGCGTCCTGCAGGTTGGCAACCTGCGAAACAGATTGGCAATCTGCGCTACGTGCGGAGGCGCATTGTTTGCAGGTGAAGGGGCACGGGAGGCCGGCGGTGGAGTAAAGCTGGTGGACGGTCCAGGCTTTTTTCTGGCGCATGTCGTCGATGCGGGAGGCAAGGGTGTAGAGGAATTGTTTTTGCTGGGTGTGGCCGCGCTGGGATGGCTGGTCGCTGAGTTCGATGATTTGTTTGCCGGCGAAGCGATCGCGGAGGATGGCGCTGACGTAGGCCACTGGGTTGGCGATGCCGAGGGCTTTTAGTAGGCGCTGCTGGTGTTCGATCTTTTTGAGGAGGCGGGTGCGTGCCTGGTGTTGCTGGCGGAGCTGGGCGTTGAGGTTGGCGGGCTGCGAGATGGCGCGGAAGACGGCGAGGACGCGATCGAGGTCGGCGTTGGTGAAGGAAGAGGAAGACTTGTCGCGGCCAAGGGCGCGGATGTGGAGTTCGTGGCGGAATTTGTCTTTGGCGATTTTGGTGGAGAGATCGGGACCCGTTGAAGGGTTGAAGGGTTGAAGCGTTGAAGCGTGAGCGAGCCATGCGGCCTGGAATTCGCGCCAGTAGAGGGAGCGCTGGAGGGGTGTCACACGCCCTCCAGTCTTGCGATTTCGGTTTTTGCGGCGCTGAGTTCTGCGGCGGCTTTTTGTTTGAGGAAGTCGAGGATCTCAACGCGATGGTCGATGATGAAGGCCATGTATGGAGAGACCTTCTCGGGCACACAGGGGCAGCCCCAGACGGCGACGCGGCCAGCTAATTGGCCGGAGGAGATCCAGGAGCAGTCCTGGGGGACAAATTTGTCTGGCTGTTGTTTTAAACCCTCGCGGAGTTTTTCCAATTCGCCGGGCTCATAGTAGCTCTCAGTGTTATGTGTGGCGAAGTGGGTGCGGCCACAGAAGCCGCACTGTTGGACGAGGGTTCCACCCTGGGTAAAGACATCCATAAAGATGTCGAGTGGATGTTGGTATTCAGTGATCATAGGCGGTTTTCATGGTTGAGGTCCTAGCCCGGAGGTGGTGATGGCTCGGGGATTTGCACGGCGAATTCGGAGACGCGGTTGTTGAGGCGCTGGAAACGGGCGCGCTCATGTTCGTAAAGGGCGATTATCTCAGGGGCGCGCCGGAGTGCATGACGCATGGTGGAGGGATCGCGGCTGAAGAGTTGGGCGATGTCAACGAGGGTGAGTTTGGTGTGCTCGCGGACAAGGGTGATGGCAATCATCATGGGCCAGGCGAGGCGATCGGGGGTGCGGCTGGAGTTGTTGGACGGGGCGGTGAGTTCGGAGAGGCGCACGTCGTATTCGATGGCGGTGAGTTCGATGATTTTCTGGGCGAGTGAATAGGCGGCGCTGCTGGAGCCGGGATCGCGCTGGAGGAGGCTGGCGATGGCTTCGAGTTTGGCCTCGGCATCGCGGAGGTCGCGGGCGAGGGCTTCGCAGTTTTGGCAATGGCTGGTTGTGAGCATGGGCGTCCTTTCCGGGAATATGTCGCCCCTACGGGGCTGGTTTGTTTTAGTGCTGGGTTTCTATAGACAGGCCGGTCCTATCGGACCTTTAGGATCAGGCGGCTTGTTGGTCGGTGGTTTTGGTTTGGCGGGGTTCGACCTGGTCGAGTTTGGGTTCCACGTAGAACTTGGTGGTCTGGATGATGCGGAGGCCGCACTTGACCAGGGTGTCCTGCACGATGGGCTCGTTGCGGGAGGCGATGATGGCTTCGCGATCGATGTCCTCAACGGTGCGAATGTAGCCAGGGAGGTAGCGGCGCATGAGGGCGAGGATTTTGTCCAAGGTGAATTTGCGGTTGAGGGGTTTGACGGATGGCGGGCTGGTGCGAAAGCCGAGTTCGCCATGGGACATTTGGAGGGAGCGGCGGCCGGTGGGGAATTCGAGGGGGTTGGCAACGGCCCAGGCTTCGGCGGCATCGGTCATGGCGGCGATGGCGGCCTGGTGTTTGATGATGTCGGGGTTGTAGTACTGGGCGACTTCGGCGATGCGTTTGTCGCGGGTGGTGAGTAGTTGCTGGAGGTTGTTGGCGACGGTGCGGAGTTCGTACATGAGTTGTTCCATGGCGAGGCGATCGGTGGGGATTGAACAGGAGGCAGCAGAGGCAGCAGAGGGGAATTTGGATTTTGAGTTTTTCATAGGCGAGTTAGTTGTTGGTGGTGACGGGAAAGGCGGAGTTGCCTTCGAGTTTGGCGACGTGGTTGATGGCATCGGCAGCGGCGTGGAGATAGGAGGGGCTGGGGACTTTGTCGATCTCCTGGCCTTTGCGGTAGTGGCGCCAGACTTCGCGCTGGAGATGGGTGGGGACGAGGCGCCAGTGGCGTGAGCACATGAGCAGGGAGGGGTGCACTTCGTTGAGGCAGCCACGGGCGTGGCAGTAGTGTTTGGGTGGATCGGCCTGGAGTGTGAATGGTTGTGTTTTGGCGTTGTTCATTTTTCCTTCCATGGTGGGCGCGGGGCCGGCTCCTGACTGCCGGCGCCCGCGCGCGCGAGGGGTTAGTTGGTGCCGGGGCTGCCGGGGACGTGGTCTTTGAGTTCGCCGCTGGTGGCCCCGATGGCAGTGGCGCATTCCCGGAGGCCAGCGAGTTCGGTGAGGAGTTCCTCTTTGACTGCGCCTTCTTCGATCTTCTTTTCGAGGGCGGCGATTTTGGCGAGGAGTTCGGTCTTTGCTTCGTCCAGGTTGCTCTTGATGTCGTCGAGCTGAGCGCGAAGGTCTTTGAGTTCCTGGAGGAGTTCGTTTTGGTTTGCCATGATTTTATCTAGCTTTCTATCTTGTCGGTTGAGGAGGCGAATGACTTCGCTCTCAAACGACGGTTCTTGTTTTTTGTTTTGCGGTGTCTGCCGGGAAAGTGGGTTTTTCATAATCACTTGTTTTGATTTTGCCAGCACTCGAAGATGTAGTTGCTGTATTGTTGCTCGGCCAAGGTGACGGCATCAGTGAGGTTGGTGATGGCGTAAGCTCCAATGGCATCGCGGAGGGCGAAGCCATTGAGCCAGCCGCGGGTATAGATTTCCTTGAAGGGGACGGTGCTCTTATTGGTGGCGGAGGTCTGCAGGTTGGCAACCTGCGAAACAGCAGATTGGCAATCTGCGCTACGTGCGGAGTGGAAGAAGCGGTGGGCAATGGCAGAGAGTGCGGCATAGCCGACGAGGCAAATGATGATGACGATGGCATCGGACCGCTGGCCGGCGCCGACAAGTGACCGGACAAAGTTTTTCATGAGAGGGGGTAGTCTCTGATCAACTGGGTGTGGGCGGAACGGAAGGCGTCGGCGGGCTGGACGCGTTTGCCGAGGCCGGACAGATTTTCGTGGATGTCTTTGGCTAATAGGACCTGTTTTTTGAGGGCGCGAAGGTGGCCGGTTTCTTCGATGACGACCTGGCCTAAATGGTTGAGGTCACCGTTGGCTTCGGGCCAGAGTTGTTCGACGAGGGTCTGGACGTTTTGCTCGGGGTCTTTGAGGTCTTTGATTTGGTAGACGATGCCGATGCGGGTGTGGAGCTGGTCGCTTTTGCGGCAGGTGTCGAGGATCTCGGTGTTGCCAAGGAAGGCGATGGGGCAACCGGTCTCGTCGTGGAAATCTAGGATGAATTCGACGGCGCCACGGGTGAGGCGCTGGGCGTTGTCGATGATGATGAGGCGGTTGCTGGCGCGGAATTTGTCGGTGAGCCAGGTGATGCGGGGGATGTTGCCAGGCCAGCCGGCGCTGGATTGGGCGAAGAGTAGCTGGGCGAGTGCATGGGCGCTTTTCTGCATTTTGGTGGCGGTGAGGAGAAGGGCGGTTGGATGTTCGGTGATGTAGAGCTGGCAGGCGCAGGTTTTGCCGAGGCCGGCGCGGGAGTGGATGAGGGCGACATCGTTGGTTTTGCGGATGGTCTCAAGTTTGCCGGCGATGACTTTGGTGACGGAGTTGTGGAAGAGCTGGACGCGGGAGGCTTTGCGGGTCTCAGCGTTTTTGAGGACGTCGCGGATCTTGGATTCGAGTTTTGCGACGTTGCCTTCGGGACGGGCGGAAAGATACTTGGATAGCTGGGTGGTGTTGGTATCGAGTTCGCGGGCGAGGGCAGCGAGTTTGAGGGAGTGTTCTTGTTGGTAGGCGCGGAGGCGGCGGTGGAGGTCGAGATCGTAGTCTTTTTGGAGGACGGTGTCAGTTGTTGGTTGTCCGTTGTTAGTTGCTGAGGGCATGTGCATTCCTTTGGTTGATGGTTGGGGGCACGCCGACGAGGCGGGCGAGGTTGATAAGCCAGTGAGCGAAGGCGGGTGTTGTGGCGGCGCGCTGGTTTTTGCTCATGAGTTGTTCGCGCCGGCGATCGCCCCCGCGCGCGTGTAACTGCAGGGGATAGGAAACGTGCAGCGGTGAGATGCCCGAGAAGTAAAGCCACGTTGCCTTGCGCGTGGGATAACCCCACCAGACCTGCCACACTTCGGCGGACCATTGATTGTCACGACATGTCCAGCCGGAAGCGGGAGGCCAGCTTCACGAAAGAGACGCGAGTTGGCGGGCTGTTCGAGTATGCCGCCATTTTGCCGAACCTGCTCAGCGCACCAGAGGCCGAGTTCTTTTTCACCGGGCTCGGGCTTGGCCTGATGTGAACAGTGAGCCGACCAGGCGCGGCAAGGGGGATGGGCGATGACTGGCATGCCACCGGGAAAGGTGCGGGCATCGCGCGCGGTCTCATAAGCTTCGACGCCAGGAAGGCCGCCATAGACGGAATTGCGCTGGACGCACAGAACGGCAACTGTGCGCAACTGACTACTGACTACTGACGACTGACTACTCATACTGTTTGTCGTTTTGGTTGGTGGCGAGGTCGGCGAGGTCGGAGAGATTTTGTTCTTCGGTGTTGTGGCCTTTGAGGACGGCAGCGTTGTGCTGGTGCATGGCGATGCGCTGTTTGGTTAGTTCGGCGCCGCGCTGGGCGATGGGGCGGAGGAGGTCTGACTCGGCTTTGCGGGCGCGCCCGAATTGGCGTTGCAAGCCTTCTGCATCAGCGCGTGAAACGCGGTCCCAGGCAGGGCAGACGCCGATGAAGCGGCCGGCGGCATCCCAGAGGAAAAGTTTGTCGGGCTGGAAGGGGATGAGGGCGGCCTGGTATTTCTCGCGGTCGGGGAGGCGGCGGGAATTTGAACAGGAGGCAGCAGAGGTAGCAGAGGGGGGAGAGGAAGTTGAACAGGAGGTAGCAGAGATGACTGCTTCGAAGGTGACTTGGCCGATGTCGGCGTCGATGTACTCGAGGAGGCCGTTGCGGACGGTGACTGGGTTGGGATGGGCGAGGGAGGGGCCGATCAACAGAGCAAGCTCTGTATCGTTCAAGTGAACGAGGTCTGACCGGCCGTGATTGAATACTTCGTAAGGGGAGAGTTTGCGCGTTCGAGTTAGTGGGACCTGCAGGTTGGCAACCTGCGAAACAGCAGATTGGCAATCTGCGCTACGTGCGGAGTCGGAGGAGGCGAGCAGGGCTTCGATGGCGGCGCGGTTCTCGGGGGGCATGGCGAGTAGGCGCTGGACTGGGAGCCACTCTGTCAGTTCTCTGCTATCTCTGCGGTCTCCTGTTGGAAGTCTGAATTCTTCCTGCGTGAAGCCGGCGTTGAGCCAGCCTTCGAGGTCGTGGTCTATGCGATTGTTTATGAGGGAAAAAATGTCGAGGAGGAGATGGCGGGCCTTCGTTAATTCGAGGAATGGGAATTGGAGCATCTGGGCGCGCTCGGGCGGGAGGGCTTGTAATGCGCGGATGAGTTGGTTGTTGTACTGTTCGCGGCCATGGAGTTCTTCGGGACAGTTGATGCGGGAGTTGGAACCGGTTTGGCCGGGGATGAGGAGGGTGTCGGCGGTTTCGTTGTGGATGAGGTTGCCGAGGGATTCGAGATGGGCTTTGAACCGGAAGTTGCCTTTGCCGCGTCCGGCGAAGGCACCAGCGAAGGCAGCGGCGCCTTCCATGGGGCCGCGCTGAACGGTAACGCGGCCGGCGGTGAGTTCGAGGAGGCGCTGTTCGACGGCTTCGGGGAGGGTGGCGGTGCGGTGCTCCATGATGAGGACGGTGCCCTGGCGTCGAAAGCCCCAGTGGGAGAGGACGTGGGCGACGAGGAGGACCATTTCGCGTTCTTTGAGGCGTTCTTCGACGCCGGTCATTTCGGATTCGATGGCGGGCTTGGTGCCATGGGCGAAGAGGCAGCCGGACAATAAATCGAGGGCGTGGAACTGCAATAATCTGCAGGCGCGGGAAGAGGTGTGGGCGCCGCTCTTGAGGACGTTGACTTTGAAATCGTGCCAGAAGTCATCGAACATGATGTACTGCATGACTTGGAGGCCGACGCGGGTGGTGAGGACTTTGGGGCGGTAAGGGGCGGCGGCGGCGCGGCCGATGCGCTGGGCGGTGAGTTCGAATTTACTGGGGAGGTGATGATACAGATTTCTTTCACTCCAACCTGATGGGTAACCTTTCCCACAATCTGGCGGGCATGTGTCGTAGCCGGGGATTCGGAATGCTGAACAGGAGGCAGCAGAGATAGCAGAGGGGGAGGAGGACTCGGCCTGCCAGGAGCGCCAGCGGCGGATGAGGGCGCGGTATTGGGGGCGGGATTTGCGCTGGTTGCGGCTGCAGAGGCCTTTCCAATATTCGAGGAACTGAGGGGGAAGTGAACAGGAGGCCGCAGAGGTAGCAGAGTAGAAGCTGGGGCCGGCTTTGGCTTTGTTGATGAGGGTGCGCCAGTCGCCGGTGCGCCGGAATTTGCCGACGATGACGCGGAGGCGCGTCACGGAAAGATTTAATTTCTGGGACCAATGGTGGATCTGCTGGCGGTCGCGGAGGATAGCGGTGACGGCCTGGGCGAGGCGCTGGAATTGGGCTTTGAGGGGCTCGGGGATGGCGGAGTATTCGTGCAAATCTGTACTTGGGATCAATGTCAGCATATTATTCTGATTAGTTGCCGTCCGTGATCATTCGGTGTCGTTGTCAATTGCGAAAATCGCGGCACGATTTGCCTCACGTTTTCGGATGCGCTTTTTCTGAGCGCGTGAAAGTTTGTGTGCGGCGGCGGGCGGGGGCTCGGGCAAGTGCTGCCAGAAGGTTACTTCGATTGTGTCGCCTTCGACGGTGCGCCATTCGCGATCGTCACCGCTGAAGTAACCAAGCCAAACGGGTTCACTGCCTTCGGGGGTGGCGATGAGGACGATGATATCATCGTCGGGCATGGATAGGCTGACTCCGATCCAGCTCACTTCTTCCTCGCTTTCTTTTTCCCCTTCGCGCGGGCGGGGGCGGGGGATTTCATGTCGTTGAGGAGGTCGCGCAGGATGGTGCTGCACTCGGCGATGGCTTCGGGTTTTTCTTCGGCCCAGGTTTTGGTGTCGAGGAGTTCGGAGGCGAGGGCGCAAAATTCTATGAAGCGGGCGTGCCGGGCCTGGCGGAGCTGCTCGGGATCGATCTGGGGTTTGTACCATTTGCGGAAGGCGCGCTGGGCTTCGGGGGAAAGATCGGAATATGAACAGGAGGCCGCAGAGGTAGCAGAGGGGAGAAATTGAGGGTGTTCTTTTAGGAATTCGCGGATGGCTTTGGCCGGTGGGCGGTAGCCGCCGTCTTCTTTTGGTTGGCGGATGACGCCGAGATCGCGGTAGAACTGGGTGAGGGTTTTGCCATCGGCGGCGTCGTGGACGGCGGTGCAGAGTTGTTTGAGATCGGCCTCGGGAATGGGAGCGCCCTGGGTGAGGAGGAGGCGGTTGTCAGCCAAATTGGCCACGAGTGGCGAATTTGCCACGGTGGGGAAATTCTCCTGCAAAGCGGTTGCAAATTGCATGTAACGGTTGGCGCTGCGGTGGGGGAGTTCGGCAAGGTGTTTTTCGAGGAAGGGCATCCATTGGCCGTGGTCGAGTTCGGCTTTGAATGTGTTCAATTCGATGCCAGCGAGGAAGGCGTAGGCCATTTGATCGGCAAAGGCAGCGCGGCAACGGGTATCGTAAAATTTGATGGCGGTGACGCGCTGGGGGATGAGTGAAATGGGGAGGCCTTTGGCATCGAGGACGTGTTTGCTCATAAGCCAGAGGTCAGAGGTCGGAGGTCAGAGGTCAGAAAGTTTGTTGTTTGCATTTTCAGTTGTGGGAAAAGGTGATGACGGTGTCGGCAGGGCCGAATGTGTTCTGGCGCGGGTCGGCGGGATGGTTCCAGTGGGGAGCTTTGTAGACGGCGTCGAGTTCGCGCAGGAGCGGGTTGAAGAGGATGACTTCGAGGCCGCTGCTGTAGTGGATGGTGGACATAAAAAAAGAGGTCGGAGATCGGAGATCAGAGATCGGCATCATCGGGGCCTCCGTAAAGCGAGTTTGGTTTGGAATGAGAGGAGGCAATCTTTGAGCTGCTCGGCTTCGTGGAGGATGGCAAAGCAAGAGAGGCTGGCCTGGGTTGGGGTGAGGTGCTGGGCCAGCTCGGGAAAGTGGTTGCAGATTTCTTCGCGCAGGATGCGGACGGAGTTGGCGATGAGTGTGCATTGGTCCTGGGGGGTGAGGGCCTGCAGGTTGGCAACCTGCGAAACAGCAGATTGGCAATCTGCGCTACGTGCCCAGGGCAGAGATGAGAAAGGGGCCGCTGGCATGCGCGCCAGCGGTGGGATAGGTTCTGTTACGACCGGAGGTGTAGCTGGCGCAGCAGCCTGCTCCGGTGTTGGTTCCTCGATTCCTCCAAGGAGAAAGTCTTCGGCGGCTTGTTTGTCCTGCCTGGTGATCATTGTATCCTCCGTGTTTTGAGAAATTGGATGAGGCTGGCGCGGGTGACGGAGGGCGATCCGTTGGGGCCAGTGCTGAATTTGCCGGGGACCGCAGAGGCAGCAGAGAGGAGGAGGAGTTGCTCGCGGACGAGGTCGAGGACGTGGGTGCTGCTGCAATTCAGGATGTCGCGGATTTCGACGGCGCGGATGGTGGCGCGCTGGTGCGGGATGATGTGATCGATGACGCCGGACCAAGTTGGACAGGAGCAGGCAGCAGAGCCGGATTCGATGACGGCGATGGACTGTTCGAGGACGCGGAGGTAGCGGCGCTCTGCGGCAGGGCCGGCGATATCGAAGGCCCAGGGGATGACGCCGTTCTCGATCATGTGGAGGACGCGGTCTTCATCCCAGCCGAGGCGGCGTTTGATTTCGATGGGATCGAGGAGGGGGCGGCGTTTGCCGAGGACGGGGAGGGGCAGTTCGCGCTGTGGGTTGAGGGGTTTCACGGCGACATCAGTTGAGATAAAACTCGGTGGCGCTCTCGGTGCCCCATCAGCCTCATAGGGAGCGGTAGAAGAGGATGGCGCTGTTGATCATCCAGGCGAGGACGGTGGCGAGGGCGATGGCGACGAGGATGTTCATAGGGCGATTCAGTTGCGGAGGAGTGCGACGATGGCGGCGATGAGGGTGAAGAGGGCGCCAAGGAAAAGGAGGCCGCCGAGGTAATGTTCGCGCACGAAAGCGGTGTCATGCTTCGCGTGCCACCGCAGTCCAAAAGGCCACGTGTGTGCGAGGTTTAATTGGGGAGCATGGTCGTCGATTTCAGCAGGGAGGCCGGCGTCGTGGAGGAATTTGGCGGCGCAGTCGGGGCAGATGCCGTGGGTGGTGGTGTTTTCTGGATCGGACCAGGGATCGAGTTGGAGCCAGTGGCCGGCGACTTGGAGGCGTTTGCACCAGGCGCATTGGATCACGGTGATGAGTGGGTTCTGCAGGTTGGCAACCTGCGAAACAGCAGATTGGCAATCTGCGCTACGTGCGGAGGCGTTGAGTGGGTGCATTTGTTTTCCTTTCTAGTTAGGCGGCGTGTTCGGATGCAACGTGTTGAGCGGCGGTGCCATCAATGCGTGTGGTTTCGGCTTCGAGTCCGCAGCGATAGATGTAGGCGTCAAGAAGCTCGTCGAGGTGAGCGGGCATGCCGGCGACGTAGAGCATTTCGCGGATGTTGGCGCGCGCGGTTTGTTCTTTCTCGGTGAGTTTTGCTTTGGCGGTGATTTTGAGGAGTGATGATTTTGGCATATGAGGTCCTTTCTAGTGGGGTCAGAGGCGTGAGAGTTCTTTTTGGAGTTTGGCGCGGACGCGAGGGAAGCGGTCGTGGTTGATGGTTTTGCTGAGGGCCTCGCGGGAGGTGCCGATGCGGCGAGCGAGGTCGGCAATGGATATATGGGCGTCGATGAGGCGCTTTTTGATGCGCCGGGCCTCGCTCGCGACTTCGGATTTCTTTAGGTTCACGACCGTGAATATGTTGCGATTTCATAACTGTGTCAACAAGTAGTTTCGGCAAACAGATCTGAAAACTGAAGTCCGGAAGTTTTCCCTTGTAATACCGTGCGGAAAGCTGTTTAACTTCCTAAGTTCACATCTGTGAACTAGCCTCGCGGTGTGACCGATGAAGAAAAGGGCAAGCGAATAAGGGAGGCGCGCATAGGATTAGGATGGACCCAGGCAAAAATGGCTGAGCGGATCGGCCTGAACCCGACTTATTTGAGTGCATTGGAGAATGGGCGCGAGCCAGTGGATGACGAGTATGTGAAGCGGGCGGAGGGGATTGCTTTGGAGATGGCGGGAAAGCTGGAGGATGGTTATGAGGTGGAACCGACTGAGCGGGGTTGCGTGGAGTATTTGCGGCAGTTCCTGGCGACGTGCAAGGGCGACAAGTCGAAGCTTGGCTGGACGTTGGTCGAGCTGCAGGAGCGATTCCCGCTGACGCGCTGGGAGGACCGCCATCGGCGGGCATATGTCATTTCCGAGGAAGAACGCGAACAGGAGGCGGGTTTGAGGGTGGCGGAGGCACAGATGAACGCGGAGGGCGAGAGTCCTTCTCAATTATCGCAGCGGAAAGGTAAAGCTGGCGAGTCCAGCGCTCCAGGCGGAGGGCAAAGCGGCGACGTTTCCCCGGTCCCCAAGTCTTCACAAGCTGCTCCAAAGCGGGCTCAAGGGTGACGCGAATTTTATGACCTTCCGTGAGTCGTATGATCTTCCCTGCATCAGACATGTTCTGTTGCATGGGAGGATTCTCGCACGGAGGGTGGGACAAAAACGGGGTAACCCCTGAATAAAGGTCAAAAAGATTTGAGTGAAAAAGATGAAGGCAGGGAGGCGCAAATTTTGAACAGAAGGCAGCAAAGATGAAGACGGGAATTCGGTATTATGTGTTGAAGGGTGAGAAGACGGAGGGGCCGTTCTCGATGAGTGATTTGGCGGAGATGGCGCAGGATGGAGGGATCGATCAGGAGACGCTTTGTAGTTATGATGGGGCGGAGTCATGGCGGCCGGTGTGGCAGTTGTTTGAGGAGGCCCGGCGCTCGCCTGTGATGGAGTACAGCGCGGTGCTGCCCTGGCTGGTGCTTTATTGGCTGGTGGCGCTGTGTGTGGCATGCAGCCGGATTACGATGACGGCGGAAACGAATGTGCTGGCTTACGGGGCGGGGATGGTCGTGCTGGTGTTCTTGAGCGGGCTGGTCTATCTGGTGCCGAGTTTTCTGGCGGTGGACAACAAGCACAAAAACCAGACGGCGATCACGGTGCTGAATTTCTTTTTGGGCTGGACGTTCGTGGGGTGGGTGGTTGCGCTGGTGTGGGCGGTGAAGAGGTGACAGGGCGCCCCTGACGGGGCTGGAATGGTTTGGGGAATTGGGATCTATAGACAGGCCGGTCCTGACGGACCTTTCCGAATTTCCCCACGGCGGGAATGACGGTTGGAGGGGAAACATGCGAGCGTCCTGCTCGCATGGTGAGCAAATCAAACCTGAGCCCGAAAGGGTATGGGGAAGATCCCTGCTCAAGCCAGAGGTCGGAGATCGGAGGTCGGAGATCGGAGGGAGCAAATTTCGGACACGTTAGTGCAAGGCAAGTTGGAGTTGTAGGCGGGGCGGCGCGCTGTGTGAGGACGGCGCGCCGCTTTGTTTTTGTGGTGGGGTTGTTAGTGGTCAGTTGTTGGTTGTCGGTTGGCTGCACGGTGACGCACGTGTCGAAGGCGGCGGATTCTTTCTCGGTGATTCGGAAGAGTTGGTTTACGCGGCAGATGATTGGAGAGATCCGCGTGGAGTTGGGGACGAATGTCTTGACGATCAGGGGTTACAACAATGACCAGGTGGAGGCGCTGGGAATCCTGACGGAAGCGGCAGTGAAGGGAGCGGTGGAGGCAGCAAAACCATAGGTCAAAAAGATTCTGATCAAAAAGATTGGGAAGGGAAAAAGAGCATGAGCAAGCAATCGATTGTGATTCGGACGGAGAATGGGATTCGGGTGCGGCCGGAGGCGCGGGCGCAGTTTGAAAGGCTGCTGACGAAGGCGCGGCTGAAGGGGCTGCAGGAGTTTCGGACGGAGCCAACGATCCGAAGTTTTGGGGCGGCGCTGATTTTGGGCGGGGCGGAGGCGGCGGGGAAGTTCGCCAGGGCGGCGAGTGTAAAGGTAGGCCGGGCCGTTGCTGCGGTGTTGCCGGCGATTTTGGCGCCGGTGGGGGAGCAGCGGGAGTTGCTGAATTTTCCGTATCCAAATTTGGACGAGGCGGATCTGCCGATCGGGGGTTACACGGTGCAGGACTGCACGGCGCTGGTTTGGGAGAGCGTGCAGGATGATTTGAATATTCATTTTTTGTTTCGGCGAGCAGGTGAGACGGGGCCGAACAGTTGGAGGAAGCCGCCGATTATCGCGGAGAACAGCCGGCTGGGGATGCGGAGCCTGGTGCTGGTGGCGGGGGTGTATCAGTTCGCGCCGTATCCGGACACGCGGGCGTTTGTCTGAGGGGATCGATTGCTGACGAATATACTGACGAACCTGGTGGTAGCGATTGCGCTGCAGATGCCGAGCGCGGAGACGCCGGCGATGATTCGGTGGGCGGAAGGGTTGAATGGTTACGGGCAGGGTGTGTGGGCGCTGCAAGGGAGCCAGACGCGGGCGTTCTGCCAGGATGTGACGATCGAGTTCGGGAGCCGGAGCAACCGGTGTTATTGGGTGGAGTGGTCGTTTGATTTGCGGGAGTGGGACCCGCGAAGGATCGGGACGGAGAGCGCGCCGTATTGGGTGGGGACGGGGGAGAGGATGGCGGTGCGGTTTGGGTGGCCGTGGGCGGTGGGGTTTTGGCGGGTGAGGGAGTTGTAGGGGCGGAGGGGAGTTGAACAGGAGACCGCAGAGGTAGCAGAGGGAATACATATGAAAACATTGACACGGATTGTTTGGGTTTTCGGACTGGCGGTTAACCTGTTGGCCGGGGAGTGCGACGAAAGGCCGAGGCTAACGCAGATATTCTACGCGAACAACGAGGAGCCGGGTGGCATTCCTGTGTTGTTCGTGGTTTGGACAAACATGTGTCCTTTCTGGACCATGGAAACGAGCAGCAACCTTGTCGACTGGCAATATTGGCCACATGGACGTCACCAGATTTGCGATGTGACGAACGGTTATCAGACGAACTGCTTTTGGTACGTGATCGACAGTCTGCCACCGGCGAGGAGGTTCTACCGGCTGCGCCTGAGGGCGGGAATGGGAGTTGAACAGGAGAACGCAGAGGTAGCAGAGAGGACGAGAGCAAGAGCAAGAGTTGAGAAACAGAAGGCAACGAAGGTAACGAAGTTATGAATAAGGAAGTGGTGCTTGGTTTTGCGCGGCATGTGCTGACGGCGGCGGGCGGCGGGCTGGCGACGAATGGGACGATGACGGGAGACGAGCTTGGCCAGGGAATCGGGGCGCTGCTGACGCTGGCGGGAATCGCGTGGAGTATTTGGGCGAAGAGGAAGCAGAAGGAATCTTGAAATCTGTCATCGGGCATCTGTCATCGGGCATCTGTCATCTGACATTTGAGGAATGGTAGCGCAATTGGCTCCGGACGCGGTGCAGTTGGCAGGCTGGCTGGCAT
>Ga0137431_1000430_pt1 | contig 15651 bp, 14 predicted proteins | sample EasRivERMZT800_2_FD_104646 | JGI IMG/M metagenome (GOLD analysis project Ga0137431, IMG submission 104646) | Soil microbial communities from meander-bound floodplain in the East River, Colorado, USA - East River MetaG ERMZT800_2 | ecosystem: Environmental > Terrestrial > Soil > Floodplain ... | reverse complement strand
TGCAGGCTATTACGGCGGTCGCGTCGACCAAGGCGTGATGCGCCTCGCCGACGTGACGTTGGCGTATCCCGGTCTCTTACTCCTCATCGCCGTGATGGCCGCCGTGGGTCCGAGCAAGGTCGCGCTGTTTCTGGCACTGGGCGTGGTCGGTTGGGCCGGCGTGGCACGCCTCGTGCGAGCCCAGGTGCTGTCGCTCAAGGAACGCGAATTCGTGACCGCGATCCGCTCGTTGGGGGCGCCGAACTCACGCATCATTCTTCGGCACGTGTTTCCCAACGTGTTGACGCCGATTCTGGTGATCTTCTCGATGGGGTTGGGGGCGTCGATCATGGCGGAGTCGTCCTTGAGCTTCTTGGGGTTGGGCGCACAACCGCCGCGACCCAGTTGGGGCTCGATGATCAGCGGCGGGCTCGATTATCTTCGGGTTGCACCCTGGCTCTCGCTGGCGCCGGGGATCGTGGTGACGCTCGCCGTGCTGGGGTTCAACTTGGTGGGCGATGCGCTGCGCGATCTCTTCGACCCCAAGCTGGGGCGCTCGCAACGAAAGTAGACATGATCCAAGACGTGAACGACGCCCTCGCGACCGCGCTCGAAGAGCTCGGCGTCGACGGACGTACGTGCTACGCGCACGTCGCAGCACTCCCGCCCGACGGGTGGGCGGTCGAGCTCGAGTGCAGCGACCCGAAGGTCGCCGCCGACGTGGTATCGCGCCTGCACTTGACCGGCGATGACGCGCGCCGCCTGCGCGTGACACGACTCCCGGAGGCAAGCGTTCCGGCGGGCATGGTCGTCTCGAGCAGTGTGGCCGACGTTCGCAGGTCGCCGTCGCATCCGTCCGAGCTGGTCTCGCAGGCGGTCATGGGCGAAGTCGTGGTACCGCTGAAGATCGACGGGGACTGGGTCCTGGTCCGAATGGACGACGGTTACATCGGCTGGATCCGGAGCTGGCACCTGTCGGAGACGGCGGCCGCACAGCGAGACGACTTCGATCGTCGGGCCGCGCATCGCGTGGGTGTCAACCACTCCGAGGTCCTGTCGGCCCCGTCCAACGAGGCACTACCGGTCACCGACCTGGTGGTGGGAACGCCGCTGGCGGTCACCGGTCCGGCCGCACGCGGCTGGCTGGCAGTCGACCTTCCCGACGGGCGCAGCGGATTCGTTCGCAAGGCGCACGTCGCCAAGCGACCCGCGCGCCGGACCGCGTCTCGGGAGGCCCTGACGGCGACGGGTCTGCGGTTCCTGGGGATCCCGTACCTGTGGGGCGGCTCGACGCCCAAGGGCTTCGATTGCTCCGGACTCATCCAGAGGATCTACCGCCTCCATGGGGTTATTCTCCCCCGAGACTCGGACATGCAGGCACACTTTGGGCAGGAGAAGAAAGTGGCCTCGCTCGACGACTTGGCCCCCGCGGATCTCCTGTTTTTCGGTCGCGCAGCGCAGAGAATCACCCACGTGGCGATGGCTCTCCCGGATCGCCTCTTCCTCCACGCGTATGGCCAAGTTCGTGTCAATTCGCTCGATCCCGCCCACCCGCTGTATGAGCCAAGCCTCGCTCGGGACTGGCGACTGTCCCGCGACCCGCTCGCCGGATTCTCAAAAAGCGCGTAAGAACGCCCCTTTTTCGGGGTCGTGAAACCGTTCTCGAAGCCTTCAAAAGAAATGTTGACACGTTTTGGCAGGCGCCGATAAATTTCGCCCTCAAAGCTGGAAGCGTTCTTACAAAGAGCGCTTCCCCGGGAGCTTCTGCCCGCATGGCGGGTGCCGGAAGACGAACCGGGGGGTGTGGGCCCCATAGGCCGCGCGATTGATGACTCGGAGGTGGCCCGCAAAGGCCGCTGCCAGATGTGCCTTCGTAAAAGGAGGTGATGGGCTCGGGGAATTGATCGACGCGCCGCGAGGCGCACGGCCCAACGGAGCACCCGTCAGGGCGTTCGTTCACTTAGCTGGACAATAACGGGAATGGGGGCCGGTGGTGACCGGCAAACGAACTGACAACGCCATTCCCACCAGAGGAGGTCAATGCAATGTTGAAGAACTGGAGCAGAATTGCTCTGGCTTCGGTCTTGGTATTAACGCTCGGTGCGGCGGTCGCGAACGCGACCACGGCGCGAGTACGGTCGCTGGCGAACGTCGGCGACTACATCAGTGACGATTCCGCAGTGAATCGCTGGTACAGCACCCTCAACTCGTTCGCCAACCAGGTGAACGCGGAGATGGGCGACTGGACCGGCACCGACCTGACCGATTCGCGCGGTCTGGCCTGGACGCACGCGATTGGCGACGACGGCAGCTGGGGCACGTATGCCATCCGGTTGAACGAGGCTTCGCTCTCGAACCTCGGCTTCTGGGCGGGCAACGCGTTTTTCCAGACGCACGCCCCGCAAGAGTTGGGCCCCCCGTTCCCCGGTGATCTCCCGGTCGGCTACGATTCGACACCCATCAATCGGTGGGACATCGCGGGCGCGTGGGAGATCGGCGAGGCGTTCGCAATCGGCGTTTCGATCACGGAGTCGAAGTGGTTTTTCAACGACACGGCGGTAGCCGTCGAGTCGGACAATTCGTGGATGACGATCGGTGTCGGCGGAACGTGGACGAACAACGAGGACATGGTTCTCGACGTTTTGTTCAACTACGGCAACGCCGGTGGAGAGACCACGACGGGCGCCCCCGCCGCGGCAAGCACCCTGGAGTGGGATAGCGGCACCGCGTTCGAAGTCGCGGCACGCCTGTTCTGGGACTGGAAGGACTACGTCACGCTGGTTCCGGTGTTCGACTACACGTCGTCGGAATACAGCATGACGCTGAGCACGCCGCCGGGGCCGCTACCGACCCCGAACGGTCAGAAGACGACCGACTTCCTGCTCGGCCTGGGCCTCAACATGGACGTCAACCAGGACAACATGCTCGTGTTCGCGCTCGAGTGGGCGAACCGCAAGGGCGAGTTCGCCAATCCGGCGGCGGTGGCGGAGGAAGTCGAGATCAACATCCTGCCGGCGCTTCGTCTCGCGCTGGAGTCGGACATCACGTCCTGGCTCACCACCCGTATCGGTGCTGCGAAGTTCATCGGCAGCATCAAGGAAACGACGGCCACGGAGGTGGAAGAGTCACCCGGCGTACCGGCTCCGGTCTTCAGCCCGTCCGGGTTCGACTGGTTCCTCGGTTGCGGGTTCAACTTTGCCGAGTGGACCGTCGATCTCGAGCTCGCGCACGAAACACCGTTCGGCCTCGGTTTCTGGCTGACCGGTTACGACGACGCGTGGGCTGCGGGCTCCGGACACGGACCCGTCGGTCGCATCTCCGCGGTCTACAACTACTAGTAGACGATCGTTTCGACCCGAAACTTCGGGTTGGCGGCGCGGCCCCCTCCAAAAAAGGGGGCCGCGTCTTTTTTTGTCGACCTTGGTAATGAACGCGCGATGCGCGGTGGCTACGCTGCGTCGTGATTGCGCGTAGTTCCTCCTCCTTCCTTCCATGCTGCATCGTGTGAGGGCTTGGAACTTGCACAATCACTGCGGCGTCCAGAAGTCCACGCCTCTCGGCGTGGTGCGCGGCATCGCATGTACTTCTTCTACTACTTTCCGGTCGGCATCGACGCCGAGGTGCGCCGCGTGCCGGTGTTGACGATCTCCTGCGCAGCGATTTGCGTCGCGGTGTTCGTCGCGCACAAGTTCTTCTCCGCCGACGTCCCCTTCGACTTTCGCAATTACATCTACTTCCCCGGCTACTCGAACCTGGGCCCGGCCCTGGCGGCCGCGTTCCTCCATTTCGACTACCTGCACATCACGACCAATCTTTTGTATCTCGTGCTGTTCGGGCGCTATCTGGAAGACCGCTTGGGAACCGCGGGCTTTGTACTGGTCTTCCTCGGCGCCGCGGTGGTCGGTAACGTCCTTCAAGGCGCATACAACATCCACGTGCTGCACACCAGCGCGGGCATCATCGGCGCGTCGGGCGGTGTGTCCGGGATTTTGGGCGCGTTCATCGTCCGCCTACGTCACCATCGGGTGAAGATCGCGTACTGGGTGTTTGCGCCGCTGCTCGCCACCAACAAGGCCGGCAAGCGCGAGCTGCACGCGGTGGCCGCGATCGGCCTGTGGGTGCTCATCCAAATCGTGCGCGGGTTGGTGCAGCTCGAAGGTGCGGCGAGCAACGTCGCGTACGTGACGCACGTCGCGGGTTTCGCGTTCGGCGTCGGGGTGGCGGTCGCCACCGGGGGCTGGACCAAAGGACGCATCGACGGCCATCTACTGAAAGCACGACGGTGTTTGCGCCGCGGCGATTTCTACGGCGCGCAAGACCAGCTCGAGCACTACGCGGCCGCGCGTCCCGCCGACGGCGAGTCGCACGCCGCACTCGCTCGGGTGCGCGCGCAATGCGGCGACCGCTCCGGCGCTCGCGAGAGCTACACGGGCTCGTGCGAGTGCTTCCTGGCAGCGGCGCGCCGGGGCGACGCGGAGCGCGTCTATCAAGAGGCCGCGCGGTCGCTGCCCGACTTCGTGCTGACAGCCGGTCGCCACCTGGACCTGTGCTTCGGATTGGAGCGCAATCTCAAATCCGATGCTGCAATTCGCGCTTACGAGAGCTTCGTGCGGGCGTATCCTGACCACCCCGAAGCCGCGTTCGCGCTCCTACGGGCCGCCAATCTCCACGCCAAGCAGGGCGACCTCGCACGCGCCCGCGATTGCTACCAGGCCATTCCCCGCCACTACCCCAACGACACCTGGGCGGAATTTGCTGCCGAGCACGCCCGGCGCCTCTCGCTCGCGACTCAAGGCTAGCGACTAGCCGCTCGCGCGCCCAAGTCGGTAATAATCTTGCCATTGCGACAGCTCCGGTGTTAGCCTGCCCGCGGCCGCGACCGGCGCGGCGGACGGAAAAACGGAGGTGGATGGGATGGGACGAGGGGCACGGAGCGGGATTCCGTCGAGCGATCGTCCGCGTGAGAGGCTGTACACACGCGGCGCGTCGGAGCTTTCTCTGCAGGAACTTCTCGCGATCGTCGTCGGGGGAGGCTCGCGCGGGCAGAGTGCCTTGGTACTGGCGCTAGGTTTGCTTGGGGAATTCGGGGATCTGGTGGTGATGGGGCGGGCGGGCGTCGACGAGATGCGGCGGGTGCCCGGAATCGGGTTCGCCCGCGCGTGCCAATTGGCGGCCGCGTTCGAGCTGGGCAAGCGCTTCGCCAGGGAATCGCGATCGTCGGGAACGTCCGTGCGCGCGCCGCGAGACATCGCGCGCATGTTCATGGACGAAATGAAGGACTATGATCGCGAACACTTCAAGGCGGCGTTCCTGAACACGAAGAACCAGATCATCAAGGTCGTGACGGTGTCGATCGGTTCTCTCAACGCGTCGATCGTGCACCCGCGCGAGATCTTGAAGCCCGCGATCGCCGCCAGCGCGGCGTCCATCGTGTTGGTCCACAACCATCCGACGGGCGATCCGACCCCGAGCCGCGAAGACGTCGAATTCACGCGCCGCTTTGCGAAGTGCGGCGAGCTGATCGGTATCGAGCTGCTCGATCACATCGTCATCGGCGCGGATCGGTTTCAGAGTTTGAAAGAAGCGGGGCACTTCTAGTACGGGAGTTCTACGAATGTCGCTGTTCTCCAGGCTGTCCAACTACCTCACCAACGACGTCGCCATCGATCTCGGAACCGCGAACACGCTCGTGTTCGTGAAAGGCAACGGGATCGTGTTGAACGAGCCGTCGGTGGTGGCCGTGGACCAGCGCACCAAGAAAGTATTCGCGGTGGGCCTCGAAGCGAAGACGATGCTCGGCAAGACGCCCGACTACATCAACGCCATCCGCCCCATGAAAGACGGCGTCATCGCGGACTTCGAGATCACCGAGATGATGCTGCGCGAGTTCATTCGAAAGTCGCAGAAGAAGAAGCACTTCATCCGGCCGCGCATCGTGATCGCGGTGCCCTCGGGCATCACCGAAGTGGAGAAGCGCGCGGTGCGCGACTCCGCGGAGCACGCGGGCGCGCGCGAGGTGTTCCTGATCGCGGAGCCCATCGCGGCCGCCATCGGCGTGGGGCTGGGTCGACAAGCCTTCCGGCAACATGATCATCGACATCGGGGGCGGCACCACCGAGATCGCGGTCATCGCCCTCGACGGCATCGTAGCCGACAGCTCGATCCGTGTCGCGGGCGACGAGCTCGACGAAGCCATCGTCAACTACGTCAAGCGCACCTACAACATGCTGATCGGCGAACAGACCGCCGAGCAGATCAAGATGAAGATCGGGTGCGCCATCAAGATGGACAAGCCGTACGAGATGGAGATCAAGGGGCGCGATCTGGTGGCCGGGATCCCGAAGAATCTCCGCCTGACCAGCGAAGAGATCCGCGAGGCGATCAGCGAGCCCATCTCGCAGATCGTCGAGGCTCTCAAGAACGCCCTCGAGCAAACCCCGCCCGAGCTCGCGGCCGACCTCGGCGAACGCGGCAACGGCCTTACCGGCGGCGGTGCCATGCTCAAGGGACTCGACCAACTTTTGAAGCGGGAGACCGGTCTCCCGATCAACGTGGTCGACGACCCCCTACTTTGCGTCGTGCTCGGTGCGGGCAAGGTGCTCGATAACATCCACCTATACGATCGAGTGTTGATGCACAGCTCACGCGATTAGCGTATGCAGCTGTTCGAGTCCGTTTTCCACAAACACCGCGACCGCACGGTTCTCGCCGTCCTCATCGCCGCTTCGTTTGCACTCCTGTCGCTGCCGGAGACGGTGCAGCTCAATTCCGCGCGCACCTTGCTGGGCCGCGTCATGCGTCCCGCCCAGCGCGCCGTCGACCTGATCGCCGACTATTCCTCTGTTCGCGCCGAGAACGAGCGCCTGCGGCGCATGCTGGCCACACTCGCGCTGGAGCGCGGGCGTCTGCTCCAGTTTCGAGACGAGCGCCAGCGCCTGCGACAATTGGCCGAGTTCAAGGAGGAGCAGACGTTCCGGCTCGTGCCCGCGGAGGTCATCGGCCGCGACTTCGACCGCATTCAAACCAGCTTGGTGATCGACAAGGGCGCGCGCGAAGGGCTGCGCGAGCGCATGCCCGTCTTTTCGTACCATGGACTGGTCGGCAGCCTTTCGCACGTCCAGGAGCAGACGGCTTGGGTGCAGCTGCTCTCGAGCAAGAACCACCCGGTCAGTTGCATCGACAAGCGCAGTCGCGTGGTGGGCGTGCTCGAGTGGCGGTACCGCAACAACTTCGAGCTCAAGCACGTGAGCGGGGTGGAAGACGTGGTGGTCGGCGATACGCTGCTCACCAGCGGTTTCGGAGGCACCATACCGAAGGGTTTCCCGGTCGCGGTCGTGGTTCGCGTCTCGCAATCGACCGACGGGCTCTCGCTGCGCGTCGACGCGCGCAGCCCGGTGGATTTCATGTCGCTCGAAGAAGTGTTCGTGATGACCGAAGAGATGCCGTGGGACCGCTCGCTGTTCTACCAGGAAGCCGACACGGTGCTCATGCGCGACGTGCTCGACAGGTCACGACGATGAAAGTTCTGATCCCGCTGCTCACGATCGTCGTGTTTCTGGGGCTGCAGTCGACGGTTTCCGACAAGATCGCGATCGGCGAAATCGCACCCGACTTCATCGTGGTGTGCGTCATTCTCTTCGGCCTGCAGCGCGGGCCCATCCAGGGCTCATTGTTTGGTTTCTTGGTCGGCTTTCTGGTGGACCTCGGCAACCCGGGTTATCTCGGATTGAACGCGCTCACCAAGTCGTTGGTCGGTTATGCGGGCGGGCGTCTCGGCGCCACCGCGTCGCCGGGAACTTTGGTGTTGGTATTCGTGATTTTCCTGGCCGCATTCGGCCACGATGTCGTGTACTTCTTCGTCTATCTGTGGCCGCGCGTGGACAGCGCCTTCGTGAGCATATTCACCAATGCGCTGCCATCCGCGCTCTACACCGCACTCGCCGGCATCGTGGTCGAACGGGCGCTGGCGCTGTTGGGGGCGAAGGTGGTGACGCGGGTTGGCAAAGAGAGACAGTAGGAGCCTGGTCGAGGGCCCGTTTCGCATTCGCACGCTGCTGTTCCTGATCGCGGTCGGATTCATCGTCCTCGTCGTCCGCCTCTTCACGCTCCAAGTGGTCCAGCACGAACAGTACGCACAGTTCGCGCGCGACAACCAGCTACAGCGCGAGCGCCTGCCGGGCCCGCGCGGTTTCATGCGCGATCGCACCGGGCGCATCATCGTCGACAACGCGCTCCATTTCGAAGTGGTGATGGCGTGGCGCTCGCGCGATGACGCCCAGGACACCATCGGCCGCCTCGCGTCGTACATTCCCGTCGACACCAACAAGGCCATGGCACGGCTCGACGCGTGGCAGAAGCGCTACGGTCGGGTCGAGTTTCCACTCTTTCCCGACGCCGACAAGTTCATGATCTCGTTCATACGAGAGAACTGGATGCAGTTCCCGAAGCTGAAGGTCGAATCGCGGCTGCGGCGCCGATACCCGGAGCGGTCGGTGGCCGCGCACGTGTTCGGCTACGTCGGTGAAGTGACGACGGAAGAGATCACCGGGGCCGGCGAGAACGTGTATGTGGCCGGCGATTTCTTGGGTAAGGCGGGCCTGGAGCGCGTGTACGAAGATTCTCTGCGCGGCACGCCGGGGCAGCGCGCCATCGAAGTCACCGCGTCCGGCACCGCGCTGGGCGAGATTGCCGAGCTGTCGACCGCGCCCACGCCGGGCCGCGAACTTCGCTTGGCGCTCGACTACGACATGCAGGAGTACCTGGACTCGTTGCTGGCGACCCGGCCCAACCCGTCGGCCGCGGTCGTGATCGACGTGGAGACCGGCGGCATCATCGCCGCGACCAGTCGTCCCGCGTACGACCCCAACGCGTTCGCGATGGGGCTGTCGTCCTCGTTGGTGGGCGACCTCCTGCAGGATCCTTCGAAACCCATGTTCAACCGCATTTCACAGGCGCGCTACGCGCCCGCGTCGACCTTCAAGATCATCGTCGCGTACGCGATCCTGCAGCACCAGCTCATCGATCCGGGGCGCATTCTCGTCTACTGCGACGGAACCCATCGCTTCGGCAACCGCATCTTTCGCTGCTGGAAAGAAGAGGGCCACGGCGGGATGAATCTCATGTCGGCCATCATCAACAGCTGCGACGTGTATTTCTATCGCGCGGGCGAGATGATGGACGTGGACGTGCTCGCCGCCGCGGCGTCGGCCTTCGGCTACGACGGCAAGACCGGCATCGACTTGCCCATCGAGGTCTCGGGCAACGTGCCCACTCGCAAGTACTACGACAAGCGACTGGGCAAGGGTCGCTGGACGCAGGGACTGATGCTCAACAACGCGATCGGGCAGGGCGAATATCTCGCGACCGTACTGCACGTCGCGCGCATGTCGGCCGCGGTCGCTAACGGCGGCTGGCTGGTACGTCCGCATTTCGTCGAGTACGACGTCGCCGATGCGAGCCCGACCAGCGCGCGCACGCGCATCGAAGGATTGGAAGGCAACACGCTGTCGTTCTTGCGCCGCGCCATGCTGGGCGTGGTCGAAGATCCCTCGGGCACCGCCCACTGGACGCGCTTGAAGACACTCGAAGTCGCCGGAAAGACGGGGACGGCGCAAAACCCGCACGGTGACGATCACTCCTGGTACACCGCGTACGCCCCGGCCGGAAAGCCCGAGATCGCGCTCGCGATTCTGGTCGAGAATGCGGGTCACGGCGGCGAAATCTCAGCACCCATCGCGCGCGATTTCATGGCGGAGTACTTCCGCCCCGGGCGTCGTGCGGCGACCGCGGTGTCGAGCGCGCCGGCGAACGAAACCACGCCGCCTGCGATCGGAGGCACGCCGTGAGCCTCGGTCGCGATTTCGACTGGGTGATCGTGCTGTGCGTCGGGCTCCTGTCCGCGATCGGGTTGGCGGTGGTCTATTCGGTATCGCAGTCGGTGGGCGAGGTCTCCGCGGTCGCGATGCACGGGACCCACTTCGCCCGCCAGCTCATCTGGCTCGGTGTCGGCGCCTTGGTCATGGTGATGGCATTTGCAGTCCCGTTCCGCATGTTCGAGTCCCTCGCGTTCGCGTCGTACGCGGTGTGTATCGTCATGCTGATCGTGGTCCTCATGCTGCCGGCGCGCGGGGAGACGCAACGTTGGTTCATCGTCGGGCCGCTGGCGATTCAACCGAGCGAGTTCACCAAGGTGGCGGTGATCCTGGTGTGGGCGCGCGTGCTTTCCACGCACCGCGCCGATCCCAACCGCATGCGCACCCTGATCCCGATCTTCATTCTCTTCGCACTGCCGTTCCTGTTGGTCTTGAAGCAACCCGACCTCGGCACCGCGATGGTGTTCGCGGGGATCTTGCTCCCGGTGCTCTTTTGGCGCGGGTTTCGGGGCCTCCACATCCTGTTCTTGCTGTCGCCGCTCGTGAGCAGTGTATTGATCATCTACGGCGAGAACGTGACCCACAATCCGTGGCCGTTCGGCATCTTCATCGTGCTGATCCTGGTGGTGGCGTACATGCGGCGGGCGTTTCTGGTGGAGAGCATCTCATTGGTGGTGGCCAATGTCGGCATCGGAATATTTCTGCCGGCGTTGTGGAGCCACCTCAAGCCGTACCAGCAGCGACGCGTCACCAATTTCTTGGACCCCGACTCCGACAAGCTCGGCGCCGGGTGGCAGGTGATTCAATCGAAGATTGCCATCGGCTCGGGCGGCTTCGACGGAAAGGGCTATCTGGAAGGTACCCAGAAGGCGCTCGAGTATCTGCCGGCCAAACACACGGATTTCATTTTCTCGGTCTTGGGCGAGGAGTTGGGTTTCGTGGGCGCGATGGGAGTTCTAGTCTTGTTCTCCATCCTGATCATACGCGCGTTGATGATCGCGCAAAAGACAAAGAGCGAGTTCGCAGCCACGTTGTGCGTCGGCATTGCGGCCTACTTCGCCTTCCAAGTCTTCGTCAACATCGGCATGACGTCAGGAATCGCCCCGGTCGCGGGTATTCCGCTGCCGTTCGTGAGCTACGGCGGAAGCTCGATGCTGGTGAGCTGCTTCCTGGTGGGTCTTCTGCTGAATTGCGCGGTGCGATGGTCGGAGTACTAACGCTGCCCGGCGGGTCCTGTCACTCATCACCCCGCGGCCTGGCGCCGCGGGGGCCCCACGAGCGACGCCCGCCGGGGGACGCTCACAGCACGCAGCGCAGCGTCAGCGTGACATCCTCCAGCGAACGCGATATATTACGGTCCGGCGATTCTGACCCTGACTCGTGTAGAAGGAAGTCATGCATCCTGTTCTGTTAGAGCTCGGACGCTTGCAGATTCGATCGTACGGCTTCATGCTGGCGGTGAGTTTCCTGCTCGGCATTTGGCTCGCGGGGCGCCGCGCGAAGCGCTACGGCATCGACGCCCAGAAGATCCTCGATTTGAGCGTCGTCATCATCTTGGCCGCGGTGGTGGGGTCGCGTCTTCTGTACGTGGTCTTTCACCTCGACCAGTACCGAAACCCGCTGGACGTGTTCGCCTTGTGGCAGGGTGGGGCGACCTTCTACGGCGGATTCCTGCTCGCCACGGCGGCTTCGTATTGGTGGATTCAGCGCAACGGTCTTTCGTTTCTCACCGTCGCCGACGTGTGCGCACCCTCCATCGCGCTCGGACTCGTGTTCACACGCATCGGTTGCCTCTTGAGCGGGTGCTGCTACGGCAAACCGACCGACGGCCCCCTGGGACTCGTGTTCCCGCCCGACAGTCCCGCGGGAAGTGCTGCTGCTGCACTGGCGCAAGAGATGGGACGTGACACCGTTGCGCTCCACCCCGCGCAGGCGTATTCGTCGCTCAAAGGCCTGCTCATTTTCCTGACGCTGATGCTCCTCGCGCCCAAGCTCACCAAGCCCGGTTCGACCTTCGGATTGCTGTTGGTCCTGTACGGGATCGGTCGTTTCGTGGTCGATTTCTTCCGCATGTACGAAGACAATGCGCGCATCCTCCTAGGTCTCACCTTCAACCAAGTGATCAGCATCGGGCTGGTCGGAATCGGTCTTTACTTGCTGCTGCGGCGGGTGAAGCAGCCGTCGAACGCGGTCGCATGAGAGCTCCGTAACCGGTGTGGGGAGGGGCGGTGTCGGGCGGGGTCGAACAAGCGATTCAAGCGGTGGTGGATTTCCTCGTCGACGAGCGATGCCACGCGTGTGGGCGCGCCGTCGAGGAGTCGTCGCACCTTCCCATTCCGCGCTCCTCCGCGTCGGCCGCGCTCGCGGCCCCGATACGCATCGGAATGCGCCGTGCGGGCATCGAGACGCGACCGCTGTGCCGCGCGTGCTGCCACCTTGTGGTTGCGTCGGTCGCACCGGAGTCGGTCGATGGGCAGCAATTCTCGCGCGGCGATGGCACGGACGACGCGTCGTCGTCGGCGTGCACGCTGACCGTTTGGCCCGCCTTCGAAACCGACGCGTGCATTCTCTCGGTGATCCACGCCCTGAAGTTTTCGCGCCGCGAGCGTCTGGCGCGCTGGCTCGCGCGCGCGATGGCGGACGGTTTGCCCGCGCGCGCGTGCGAATCCCGCACCCGCCACACCGTCCTGGTTCCGGTCCCGATGGATCGGCGATCGTTTCGACGCCGCGGCTTCAACCAAGCAGAGCGACTGGCGAGCGCGTTCGGCGCTTTGGTCGGCGTTCCCGTCGAGCGAGGCGCCCTGCTCAAGAGGCGCGCGACCGCGCCGCAATCGTCGCTCGGGCGCGCCGAGCGCGTTCGCAACCTGCGCGGCGTAATGTCCCTCTGCGCGAGTGTCCCCGTGGTCGGGAAGCGCGTCGTCTTGGTCGACGATCTCGTAACCACCGGTGCCACGGTGCACGCGTGCACAGCGGTTCTTCGCGCGGCGGGGGCCGAAGAGGTGCGGGTCGCGTGCGTCGGCTATCGGCCCTGACGGCGGTGCCCAAAAGGGGCCCTAAAAGTGCCGTTTCTTCAATCTTGACAACGACTTGTGTCACAGGTATGATTGCAACACCGCGCTCGGCGCATCTTGTTTTCCACGATGCATTTGCCACTCCGGTAGCCTTTCATTTACGTTGGTATCTCGCCTCGCGGCAAGAAGCGGGACGCGAACGACGAGGCAGTGCCGAAAAACACCGGGCGACATCGTGGCGGACTGGTAAGGAGGATGGACTTGGCGATCAAGGTTGCGATCAACGGATTCGGACGCATCGGCAGACTCGTTTACCGGCACGCATTCAATGATTCGAACTTCGATATCGTCGCGGTCAACGATCTCACCAGCCCGACCATCCTTGCGCACCTGCTGAAGTATGATTCCATCCACGGCCGCTTTCCGGCCCCCGTCGCACCCACCGAGACCGGTATCAAGGTGGGCAACAAGACGCTGCAAGTCCTGTCCGAAAAAGATCCGGCCAAGCTGCCGTGGAAGCAGCTGGGCGTCGATGTGGTCATCGAATCGACCGGGCTTTTCACCAAGCGCGAGGACGCCGCCAAGCACCTCACCGCCGGCGCGCGACGCGTGCTGATCTCCGCACCGGCCACCGACCCCGACCTTACGGTGGTCATGGGAGTGAACGACAAGCAGTTCGACCCGGCGAGCCACACCATCATCTCGGTGGCGTCGTGTACCACGAACTGCCTGGCTCCCATCGCGAAGGTGATGAACGACACCTTCGGTATCAAACAGGGACTCATGATGACGATCCACGCCTATACCAACGACCAGGTCGTGCAGGACCAGCCGCACAAGGACCTGCGGCGCGCGCGCGCGGCCGCCGTGTCGATGATCCCGACCACGACCGGAGCCGCCAAGGCCGTGACCAAGGTGCTCCCCGAGCTCAAGGGAAAGATCGACGGAACCGCCGTGCGGGTTCCGGTGTCGGATGGTTCGTTGGTGGATTTCACGGTCGAGGTGGAGAAGCCTGCCTCGATCGAGCTCGTCAACAAGGCCATGCGCGATGCGTCGCAGGGTGCGATGAAGGGGATCATCGAATACACGGAAGACCCGATCGTTTCGGTCGACGTGATCGGCAACGCCCACTCGGCCATCTTCGACGCCAAGTCGACGATGGCGATCGGCGACCGCTTCTTCAAGGTTCTCGCTTGGTACGACAACGAGTACGGCTACTCGGCCCGTATGGTGGATATGCTGCGTCTCATCGGACGATGAGGGTGAGGACGGAATGAAAAAACTTTCCATTCGTGATTGCGACGTCAAAGGGAAGCGCGTCCTGGCGCGCGTCGATTTCAACGTGCCGCTCGACAGTGATCGCATCATCACCGACGACACGCGCATCATCGAGTCGCTGCCGACCGTCCGCGACGTCGTCGACCGGGGCGGCCGCTTGATTCTGATGAGCCACCTCGGTCGCCCGCGCGGGCAAAAGAACCCCGAGTTGAGCCTGGCGCCGGTGGCGGCGCGGCTCGCGGAATTGGTGCGGAACCCACTGCGCTTCGCGCACGACTGCATCGGCGACGATGTGAAGCAGAAGGTGGCGGCACTCAAGGACGGCGAAATCCTGCTACTGGAGAACCTCCGCTTCCACGCCGGCGAGGAAGAGAACGCGCCCGCCTTCGCCAAAGAGCTCGCCTCCTTGGGCGAGGTCTACGTCAACGACGCCTTCGGCACCGCGCACCGCGCGCACGCGTCCACCGTGGGGGTGGCGGAGTACATTCAAACTCGCGCGGCCGGCTTTTTGATGGAGAAGGAGCTCAAGGCGCTCGGCGAGGCGTTGAACAATCCATCGCGCCCATTCGTCGCGGTCTTGGGGGGTGCGAAGATCGCGGGCAAGATCGATCTGATCAAGTCGCTGCTCGATCGCGTCGACGCGCTCTTGGTGGGCGGTGGCATGATGTACACCTTCTTCAAGGCCTCGGGGCTGGAAGTGGGCAAGAGCATCGTCGATGAAAAATACTTGGCGATGTGCAAAGAGTTGCTGGCCAAGACGCGGCCCGGTCGCGGACGGCTGCTCTTGCCCGTCGACACCATCGTGGCGCAAGAAATCGACGACAACGCACCCGCGCGCGAAGTTTCCATCGCCGACATCCCCGAAGATTGGCTCGGCGTCGACATCGGTCCCAAGACGGTCGACCTCTTCAAGGCCCAGATTGCGAGCGCCAAGACGGTGTTCTGGAACGGCCCCATGGGCGTGTTCGAGAAGCCGACCTTCGCAGAGGGCACCAAGGCCATCGCGCGCGCCATCGCCGACGCAACCGACCGCGGTGCGAAGACCATCGTGGGCGGCGGCGACAGCGTGGCGGCCATCAACTTGATGGGCATCGCGAATCGCTTCACGCACATCTCGACCGGCGGCGGTGCTTCGCTCGAATTCATGGAAGGGCGGGCACTTCCCGGCATCGAGGCCCTGTGCGACGTGGCCGAGGTCGCGGGCTAGCTCGCGAAGGAATCGTCGAACGCACTTCATGCCGCGCCCGAAGCTCATCGCCGCCAACTGGAAGATGAACAAGACCATCTCCGAGGCGGTTTCGTTCGCGAGCGAGCTACGAACGGCGCTGCCATCGGTCCCCGACCATTACGACCTGGTGCTGATTCCGTCTTTTCTTTGCGTGCGTCCCGTGGTCGAAGCACTCTCCGGCGCGCGTGCGTGGGTGGGCGCCCAGGACCTGCATTGGGAGAAGAACGGCCCTTTCACCGGCGAAGTGTCCGCCGAGATGGTGAGAGACGCGGGTGCGATGTAC
>Ga0137431_1000429_pt1 | contig 15660 bp, 18 predicted proteins | sample EasRivERMZT800_2_FD_104646 | JGI IMG/M metagenome (GOLD analysis project Ga0137431, IMG submission 104646) | Soil microbial communities from meander-bound floodplain in the East River, Colorado, USA - East River MetaG ERMZT800_2 | ecosystem: Environmental > Terrestrial > Soil > Floodplain ... | reverse complement strand
TTCGGAAAAGAAATGAGAGAGATGCGGCTGCGAACAGAACGACGAAGAGTGCGACTTGCCGGATGATAAGCAGGCACAACAGACGACGATAGTACTAATACCGCTGTTGTAATAAACAAAAAACCTTAAATCTTAAACTTCTCTATATTTGTAACTTAACAAAAAGCTATGGCGAAACAACTGGAAGACTTTGATGCCAACCTGGCTGGTGAAGAAGGAAAGACGGAAGAAAGTAAAAGTAGCTGGTTTAAACGCATAAAAAAAGGTATAAATACGAAAACCTCCGAAAAAAAAGAAACGCCTGAAGGCTTATGGACCAAATGCCCCGATTGTAATTATATCTGCACCATTTCTGAATTGCGGGAGCATTTATTTGTATGTCCCAAATGCAGTTATCATCATCGCATCAGCAGTACCGAGTATTATGAGATCTTATTCGATGACGGCGAATACACTGAACTGTTTGGGAACATTCGCAGCAAGGATTTTTTGGAATTTACCGACCTCAAACCTTACAAAAAAAGACTGGAGGAAATATGGAGCAACACAGATCTGACGGATTCTATGCGGGTAGCTGTGGGAAAAGTTGGAGGCAATGATCTGGTAGTAGCCTGCATGGACTTTGAATTTATTGGTGGCTCACTGGGAAGTGTGATGGGCGAAAAGTTTGCCCGTGCTGTTGACTACTGCATTCAGCACAAAATACCCTATTTAGTGATCAGCAAAAGCGGTGGTGCACGGATGATGGAAAGTGCTTTTTCGCTGATGCAGCTTGCAAAAACAAGCGGGAAACTTTCCCAGCTCAGCGATGCAAAATTGCCTTTTATTTCTATGCTTACCGATCCTACATTTGGCGGTATTTCGGCCTCTTTTGGTATGTTGGGCGATCTGAATATTGCCGAGCCCGATGCGCTGATTGGTTTTGCAGGCCCAAGGGTGATAAAAGAAACCATTAAAAAAGATCTGCCCGAAGGCTTCCAGCGCAGCGAATTCTTGCTGGAACATGGATTTTTAGATTTCATCGTTCCACGCCACCAATTAAAAGAAAAACTTTCAAATGTCCTGGAACATTTTAGGAATTAAATGCATCCCAATAAATTATAAATAGCCCCGACTGCAGCTCGGGGTTAATTATAAGATAAATCGCCAGCCCAATACAATAGCCTTGGTATATTTGCTGTTATCCCAATGAGTGAAATAAAAAACAGGTCGGCCTATCATGAATACTTCATTGACGATAAATATGAAGCAGGTTTGGTGTTGATGGGCACAGAAGTGAAGTCGATTCGTGAAGGCAAAGTGAGCTTTAATGACAGCTATTGCCTCCTTCATAAAGGCGAGGTCTTTGTGAAATCATTGCATATAGCCGAATATTCGCATGGCAACATTAATAATCACGAGCCTTCCAGGGACAGAAAACTGCTGCTGCGGAAAAGAGAGATTAGGAAGATTGAAGCCAAACTGAAAGAAAAAGGCTATACGCTGGTACCACTCAGGATTTATTTTAATGAGAAAGGACTCGCGAAAATGGATATTGGCCTGGGTAAAGGGAAAAAACTTCATGACAAGCGGGAATCCCTCAGGAAAAAAGACGTGGAAAGGGAAATGAAGCGTTATATTAAATAATTAAACACCTTATTCCATGGCAACCAAGCATGGTTTTTGACAACTCATTGATACTATGAAAAAATTGTCCCTGCTGATTATAGCTTTCACTTCACTTCACTGTACGGCGCAAACCGTTTTCGGGTATTGGTATGGCACTGCCAGCGTAAAAACTAAAAGTGCTGCCAGCAATTACCTGGTTGAGCTGATTTTGCAACCGGAGAAAGGTTATGTAAAAGGAATACTCAGTTACTATTTCAAAAACACTTTTCGAAGCGTGCCGGTCAAAGGAAATTATGATGTAAAAAACAGGGATTTGCGCTTGTATAATATCCCGGTAACTTATTATGGGTCTCTCAGTAATATGGAAGTGGATTGCGTAATGAACATGCTTGCCACGCTGCGGGTTGCAAAAGCGGGATCCAACCTGGTGGGATCCTTTAAAGGAATGCCCGACAATAAGTACATGTGTGTGGATGTCAGTTTTAACCTGGCGCTTAATGCTGATATGAGCAAACAGGATTCGGTATTGACTGCCCTTCGAAACTTCAAAGAGGAAAACCAGGTTTGGAAACCGTCAATATTTGATACGCTGCCTTCTGTAAATATAATACAGCGTAAAGTAGTCAACTATGTGGTGGAAAACCAGTTTAAAGAAAGAGAGAATGTGCTGATTCAGGAAATAGAAGTGAATTCTGATTCATTGAAGGTTGATTTTTATGATAACGGCGAGGTGGATGGCGACTCTATCTCAGTGTTCTTCAATCAGCAATTAATGGCCTTTTCCCAAAAGTTGAGTACAAGATCGCTCCATTTTGACATCACACTTGATCCAACCAGGCCACACAATGAATTAAGCATGTTTGCAGACAACCTGGGCAGCATACCGCCAAACACAGCCCTGATGATTGTATCAGATGGCGTAAAAGAGCATGAGATCAGGCTGTCAAGCAGCTTTGAAAGAAATGCGACAATACGTATAAAAAGAAAGAAGTAAATAAGCCTGCTCATTTCCGATCCCGGCAAAATTGTGACCAGCTACACCCAACGCCAGCCTGGCATCGGGTCATGATCGATCATGTGAAATAGTCAGTACTTGATCTTACGGACACTGTCGGATAAGTTTAAACTATTCGTACAATTTTGAACCTTTAATATTTTCTTGGCAATGTCCTCCCACAGGCGGATCGCAATTACGATTCACCACTCACCGTTCGCCTTTAAAATAATTCCGGTTGTTTACCGCCCTGCTTGTCTTTCGCCCATTCCATTTGCACACTTTTATTATAATCGAGCAGTTTTGTCCCCACCGTTCTCCAACCCATCACTTCTGTTACTTTGGCGATCTTGAATTTCGCCTTCCGCACCTGGTCTCCCCTTCCGCTTTGCACCGCCAATATAGGCTCGGCGGAGGTGGAAACCGCCTCAAGATAATTGCCTTCGCCTTCCTTGATAAAGAAGAATTTATTCTTTAGTGTTGTTGTTTCTATCTTGAATCGTTTCACGTTGAACTGCAAACTCTTTTTGTCCAAATACACCGCCGAAATAATCTTTTCCGGGTCAAATTTCTCGATCAGCAACATGTTTTCTGCATCAAACCGCTGCGTCATTTCCAGGTCAGTGATCATATAATTTCCATCATTAAAAATCACCAGTATCTTATCTTCCGCTTCAAAGCTTCCCAGCAATATCCCCTTTTCATCCGCATTAAGCCTGCCAAACTTGTCATCAAACCAAAGTTTGCGTCCGCTTAATGTTGCCCGTCCCGCTTCTTTAAATTTCACCGATTTAATTGGATACTTCGTTACCTGGTTGCCCATGCTGCTGCGGCCTTTGATCGCCAGTTCTTCAAAATAAAAATCAAGCTCCTTTTTATGAGCCGATGACCCCGGTGTTAAAATGATCCTGACCACTTCTGCCTCGCCATTGGGATTTACGCTGAGATAATGCACTTTACTTTTTTCATCTCCCTTCGTCAAATCGTATTCCTTGTCCCTGGTGACACCCGTCACGTTAAAACGCTTCGCAAAACTCTTACCACCTTTACCATCAGAATAAATCATGTTGTAGGTGGTTCGTTCATCGTTTTTCTGAAACACGGCTGCATGGAGTATGTCCTTTCCAATAAAAACCTTCTCCTGCACTTTCACCACCTTCATTATACCCCTCCGGGCAAAAACGATTATGTCATCGAGGTCGGAACAGTCAAACAAAAATTCGTCTTTTTTTAAGCCGGTGCCGATAAATCCTTCTTCCCGGTTCATATAAAGTTTGGTATTGGCCATGGCGACCTGCTTGGCTTCTATTACCTCCAGTTGCCTTACCTCGGTCTTTCGTTCTCTTCCCTTGCCATATTTCTTCAGCAGGTTTTCATAATAGGCTACCGAAAAATCAACAAGGTTATTCAAATCATATTTTACCTGCTTTATATCAGCCTCCAATCCTTTTATCTGTTCATTGAGTTCTTCAATATCGAGGCGATAAATCCGGCGAACAGGTTTTTCAGTCAGCTTTAAAATATCTTCCTTTGTTATTGCTCTTTTTAATTGTTTTTTAAAGGGAACAAACGCCTTATCTATCGCATCGATCACTTTGTCCCATGTCTCGTGTTTCTTTTCTAATTCTTTATAGATTTTTTCTTCGAAGAATATTTTTTCGAGTGAGGTGTAATGCCATTTCTCCTGCAATTCATTCAATTTGATCTTTAGTTCCTGCTCCAACAAATCCTTTGTTTTATCAGTGGATATCTTCAGCAGATCATTTACGCCCATGAACTGCGGCTTCATCTCCACGATGACGCAGGCGTTGGGAGAAATGGAAACTTCACAATCCGTGAATTTGTAGAGCGCATCAATCGTAATATCCGGAGATATGCCCGGTGCCAGGTCAATCTGTATTTCAACATCTGCAGCAGTGTTATCAGTGACTTTCTTAACCTTGATCTTTCCCTGATCATTTGCTTTTACGATTGAATCCATCAATTGCGAAGTAGTGACGCCATAAGGCACACTCTTAATCAGCAACGTTTTTTTGTCTGCTTCTTCAATATGCGCCCTCACCTTTATTTTTCCGCCGCGTTTTCCCTGGTTATAATCCGTTACATCGATCATGCCACCTGTTTGGAAGTCGGGATACAGGTCAAACCGTTTGCCCCGTAAATACTTTATCGAGGCTTCGATAAGTTCACAAAAATTATGCGGCAGAATTTTAGTCGATAAACCCACAGCTATACCGTCGGCTCCCTGAGCCAGTAATAAGGGAAATTTCATCGGCAAAGTAACTGGTTCGTTCTTTCGCCCATCATAACTCAATTGCCACTCCGTTGTTTTATTATTAAATGCAACATCTAATGCAAACCTGCTAAGTCTTGCTTCAATATAACGGGCGGCGGCTGCATCATCACCGGTTCTTACATCACCCCAGTTGCCCTGCGTCTCAATCAGCAGGTACTTTTGTCCCATATTTACCAGGGCATCACCAATGCTGGCATCACCGTGTGGATGGAACTGCATCGCCTGCCCGATGATATTAGCCACCTTATTGAACCGGCCGTCATCCATTTCCTTCATAGCATGAAGTATACGGCGCTGCACAGGTTTCAATCCATCCTCAATAGCGGGTACCGCTCTTTCCAGTATTACATAGGATGCATAATCGAGGAACCAGGTTTTATACTGACCATGTATACCACTATCGTTGTTTTGTATCAGATCTATGGCTTTTGATTTGGACATAGGTTATTTGTTTGTCTTTTACTTCTTGCGTAATTATAGAAAATTTTCAAATAAAGATCTTCGACCTACCCTTCAACTACCTTCGCTTCATTAGCAATCTCCTCTTTCCCTATCGCCCCGGCCAGTCGAACATCAAAATCTTTCCATCCTTTATTCATGTCACCTGTTACTTCTATTTTTCCTTCACCGATCAACGTCTTCATACGCCACATTAGAAACACATCACCTGTTTTAATTTTCATACGGTGAAGCGTATTTGTTATCACACGGGCTGCCTTCTGCCATTCAGGCGTCAGGTTTTTCACGACGTCGTTGTCATAAAAAACCTCCTCTTTACCAATGATCTTCTTACCGCCTTCCAATATTCTCACCATACAATTCTCATCACACAATCTTTTCCATTCATCCGGGTCCACCTCAAACTCACTCAACGTGATTGGCCGTGCCAGCTTTTTAGCTTTCAAAAATTCCCTGGGTTGTATTTCCCCAATCCATGATGGATAGAATATCTGTCCCTTTTCGTTAATAAACGGAAGATTGTTCATATACAATATCATTACCCTTCCTGCAAACTCACGCAATTGCGGCATCAGCCAGTAATAGCCCGAAACATCGTGCTGATTTTGTCCCATCCATATCCAGACTTCCTCTTTGGGGACGGTAACTAATTTTTCTTTCAGATCGTTTACCGTCTTCCGGTCGTCAAATTTTACAGTATTCGATCCGGCATAATGAGAATTTTCCAGTAAGTTCATCCACCAGTCATGTCTTGCCTGCCATCCTTCGTCCGTGTCCAACTGAGCTAATGGTCCGACGGCATAATCATCTTTTATCTGTATCACTTCACCAGTTAAAGTTTTATCCAGCTTTATTACCTGTTTCATCAGGTCGATATCTGATTCATTGAAAACAATATGTATCATAACTTTTTGTCTTTATGTAAAAAAATCAAATCTCCCGGTGGATCCTCTTCTCCTGTTTTCGCTTTTTTTAAAGCCGAACCGTCAACATAATATTTTTCAAAGCCTTCATTATTTAAAGCCGCTTCCACAATAGGTTTGTGTTCACCCCATGTTTCTATTTGAATAATGGGTTTGAACTTTTTTAAAACAGGAAGTATTTCGGGAATCACCACTTCTTCATAACCTTCAATATCACATTTCAGGTAGTCAATTCTCTCGAAGCTTTCAAACAATTCATCGGCCTTCTTCATATCAGCCTCAAATGAAAATTCGAATTCCGATAAAGGCTTGCTATTCTTCTCATCATAAATGTGCGGAAGCCCGGTGCGCAGGTAGCCAAAATGATCGGGCGTTACCAAATGCACCTTTTTTTCTTCCCTGCCCAAAGCAAAGGGATAAAGAGTTATATTCTTTTTCCGGCGACAACTCCATTTAATGATTTTGTTATACAGCGGCACCGGTTCTATCGCAATAACTTTCCCATTAACTCCAACCCATTTTGAATACAGCCGGGTGAAGTAACCGACATTAGCTCCAATATCCACAACGGTATCTCCTTTTTTGATCAGCCGCTTTACAAAATAATGATACTTGTATCCCTCATCCGACCTTAGTAAACCCGTATAATACATAAAGAAAAAGCCCCTGTTGAGCAACTTCAGATAATTCTCCTCCCCCAGCAACCGAAACAAATATGCTTTGATCTTTTTTTTCATGTCACTTAGATTGTTTAAAGTCTAAGGCTTAAAGTTTTTTTTTAAAAATAGCCCAATGCCTGCCCCAACTTTAAACTTTAAACGTTAAACCTTAAACTCCTTCCTCTACCTTGTCCAATTCCACTTTAAGATTATTGATAATGAAATCCTGTCTTTCCATGGTGTTTTTTCCCATATAGTATTCAAGCAGCTGCTGAATATGATCACCCTGCTCCAGGCGCATGAGTTGTTTGCGCATATCCGGACCAATGAATTGTGAGAATTCGTCCGGTGAAATTTCACCAAGTCCTTTAAACCGGGTGATTTCTGTTTTGCCGCCCAGTTTTTTTATTGCTGTCTGCTTTTCGTTTTCATCAAAACAATAAATCGTTTCCTGTTTGTTGCGTACCCGGAACAAAGGCGTCTCCAGGATGTATACTTTTTCATGCTTTACGAGGTCAGGAAAAAACTGGAGGAAAAAGGTCATCAGTAACAAGCGAATATGCATGCCATCCACATCGGCATCGGTTGCTATCACTATGTTGTTGAACCGAAGCCCCTCCATTCCTTCCTCAATATTCAATGCATGCTGCAAAAGGTTGAACTCTTCATTCTCATACACTACTTTTTTTGTCAATCCAAAACTATTGAGTGGCTTTCCCCGAAGGCTGAAAACGGCCTGCGTTTCCACATTCCTGGATTTGGTAATAGATCCACTTGCGCTGTCGCCTTCAGTAATAAAAATCGTCGTCTCGCTTTGGCGGGCAACGAATTCTTCCCTGCCTTTTGATGGTGGATCATCATTCAAATGCACACGGCAATCCCGAAGTTTTTTATTATGCAGGTTGGCCTTCTTTGCTCTTTCATTCGCCAGCTTCTTTATACCTGCCAGCTCCTTTCGCTCCTTTTCGCTTTGTTCAATGCGCCTTTTCAATCCATCCGCAACAGCGGGATGTTTATGCAGGTAGTTATCCAATTCTTTGGCAAAAAAATCACCTACAAACTGTTTCATGCTTTTGCCGCCCTCTTCCACCGCCTGGGAACCAAGCTTGGTTTTGGTCTGGCTTTCAAATACCGGCTCTATCACCCGAACAGAAAAAGCTGCCACTATGCCGGTGCGTATATCCGACGCATCATAATCTCTTTTGAAAAAATCACGAACGGTTTTTACATAGGCTTCACGGAAAGCCTGTTGATGAGTGCCACCTTGTGTGGTATGCTGACCATTCACAAAACTATAAATGTCTTCGCCGTAGTCATTGTTGTGCGTAATCGCCACCTCTATATCATCCCCGGTCAAATGAATAATGGGATAGCGTATCTCGTCCTCATTTGTCTTTCGTTGCAACAAATCAAGCAAGCCATTTTTACTTACATAAGTCTTGCCATTAAAAATGATTTTCAGACCGGCATTCAAGAAACAATAGTTCCATATCTGGTTTTCCAGGAATTCCGGGTGAAACTTAAAGTTCTTAAACATTGATTCGTCAGGGATAAAACTCACCATCGTTCCATTCTGTTCACCGCTTTTGCCTTCTTTATGTTCTTTTATCAGCACACCGCGCTGAAATTCGGCTGTCTTTTCTTTTCCTTCCCTGAATGCTGTAACCTTAAAGTAGTTACTCAGCGCATTAACCGCCTTTGTTCCCACGCCGTTGAGACCCACAGATTTTTGAAAAGCCTTGCTGTCATATTTTGCGCCGGTGTTTATTTTGCTCACCACATCCACCACCTTGCCCAACGGAATGCCCCGACCGTAGTCACGAATGTTTACGGTTTTCCCTTCAATGGTCAACTCTACCGTCTTACCGTAGCCCATCGTGTATTCATCAATGCAGTTGTCCATCACCTCTTTCACCAACACATAAATACCATCGTCAGGGCTGCTGCCATCCCCCAGTTTGCCAATATACATTCCCGGTCTTAGTCGGATATGCTCCTTCCAGTCCAGGCTTTTTATGCTTTCCTCGTTATAGTCAAATAGATTGGTTGCTTTGGATTCTTTTACTGTTTCTTTTGCCATCTACGTCCACCCCCTAAAGGAGTAATTTAGTTTTCATACTCAGTTGCCAATATATTTCAGCAAATGAATATGGGTTATTGAATTTGTTTCTCGCTCAGAAATTTGCTGCGAATTTAGCTGATTGCAAATAAAGTAGGCTAGACTGATTTTCAATAGCCTGACTTATCCACAGGAGGGTATAACTCAGCGGAAACGGCTGATTTTATGCCGATAAGGAGTTTATTTTTCAACTTGCAAGTTATTCTTAACCTCCCTAAGGGCTTTTACCATATAATGCACACCATCAGGCAGCAATGTCTCTCCTTTGGTAAGCCAGGCTATTCCAAATGCTTCCACGGCTATTGCCTCCAACACAAATACAACCGGGAAATTTGTTTCAAATACTTCTAACTCCACGAGAAGGAAATAAATCAATAACAAAGCGACAGAACCAATCATGATCCAACCGCAGATCCTGTATACCACGTTCCTTTTCTCCTTCGCGGTTTTTTTGCCATCAGGTTTTTTAGTCGTGGGGCGTCCGATTTAGGGAAATATTTGAGGGTTACAATCGACAATGCTATAAAGAAGACAGCTGCAAACAGGAAGTGCAGTAGATGACCTCCAAAGTTTATGGCGGTGTGAACACTGTTCGGATCTATATTCTCCGCCCTGGAACCGGTCGGACTAAAGGCTACTCCAAGAGCACAAAGGGCTGCCAGCGTTGTAAGCGCTTTTTCTTTCCAATTATAACCATTGTACGTAAAAAGAAATACACACAATACGCTTAGCAAAACCACAAGTATATCGCCATTCTTTGTGTAATAATAATCGCTGATCGAAGGCTCTACGAAGACATCATTCGCCTTTTTGGTAAAAAACATCAATGCAAATGGTAACAGCATCCCGCCAAAACCAATCAGGTTTCGCAAGGTGGCATATGATACTACAAGCCCGTTATCGTGTTCTTTCTGGCGGTCCGTTTTCTGATCATCTGGGGTTGGTTGAGCAGGGTCAGGCATAGGTTTTTTATTTAGCTGTTATGAGCATTACATCCGAAAATTTTCCGCTCGGCTTCATAGAACTTTCCTCAAACCAAGAACAGTGTTTGGTACAATGCCTGGGATCACCAGCGGGCTGAACCATTAGCGAATTCGACGATGCATAAATCTCAACCATTGAAGGGCTCAGCAATTGCAAGTAATAAGGATAAGCTGAATTCCATTCATAAAATTTATCCACAGGCGTGGTTAAATGTTGAGAAACGTCCTGGCTTTGCTGATTTTGATTTACTGCAGTGCCGAACATGATGTTTGATTTTAGATCAATATCCATATTTAAAAACTAACTTACAACGAGATCTATCCTACTTTTAAAATCATTAAACCAATGAAACCAATACTTGCCTTTCTCCGGACCACACTTACAGGCGGCATTATATTTTTGCTCCCCGTAACATTATTGATCATAGTGCTCAAAAAAGCTTTCGACCTTCTGGCACAAATTTCTGCACCTATTGCCCGAAAGCTACCCGACTTTTTTTTCGGACTTGATGGCAGTAAACTCATAGGAATTTTATTGCTTGTTCTTATTTGCATTATCAGTGGATTGGCCTTTCGTTCTGTGCGTTTAAAACGGTTGGTTGGCAAGCTGGAAGACAACGTGCTTTCTCTTTTGCCAGGGTACACCCTGATGAAATCCATTACTGCCGACGCTGTGGGTGAAAAAGTTGACCAAAGTTTACAGCCGGTACTGGTCCAGGACGGAGATTCGTGGAATATCGGCTTCCTCGTCGAAGAGGGCGAAGGACTTTGTACGGTTTTTTTTCCGGAAGCCCCGCGACACGATTCAGGAGAAGTAAAGATTGTTCCTGCTGACACTGTTAAGCGAGTAAATGTGCCCAGCCACCTTGCATCCCGAAGCCTGAAAAGTTATGGCAAAGGAGCTCTTAAATGGACGAAGAAAGACTAGATATTTTTAAAGCGTCAGCCACGAGAAAGAAACAGGTACAACTAGTTAATTGCCTTTTTGCAACAAATCATCAACAGTTGCATTGAAATCTTTTTTGTATTCTTCATAATAGTTACCACTGCCGGGACCGTAAAAAGAAGAGTGAACCTGATGCACATTTCCTTTTTTATCGAGGAAAATTGTGGTTGGAAACGCTTTAATTGGTGTTAGCTGCGGCAGGGTTTTTTCGGTCCGCAATGAATCGCTTACGGCCACCCCTGTTATGAGCATCGGGTATTTTACATTTAACAACTGCTGAAATCTTTTCAAACTTTTTTGAGACCTCTGAAAATCTGCACTGTATTCGTAAGCCAAAGCCACAATTTCTATCCCCCTACTCTTGTTTTGGTTATAATAATCACTCAGGAACTTTGTCTCATCCAGGCAGTTTGGGCACCAGCTTCCCATGATCTGGATTATGACCACTTTATTTTTAAACGTGTCATCGCTTATGGAGACTGTATTGCCCTCAATATCAGGGAAAGCAAAGTCAAGTCGTGAATGTCCATCTTTCAGTTGGGGGGCATCTGCCTCAGGCAGGCGGGCAATACTATTCTTCTTAGCAACCCATGTTTCCTTACCATTAATGCCCGAGCCAAAAAACCCTTCTGCGATGGTATTTGTAGTTACAATTTTTGCAGAAAAAGTATAGGCATGGGCGCCATCAAAAGTTGAGAATAGTATAGAATCTCCTGTTACTATTCCATCCAGGTATCGGTAGTCTCCTGTAGGTGTCAAAAAAGTCCCTGTAAGTTGATTCCCTTTTTGAACAAACTCGGCCACGGCGGGTCTTTTCGTTCCATTTTGTCTTGTAATGGTCACTTCCCACCGTCCGCTAATATTATTTTTTGCGGTTCCCTTTAACGCGTCAAACCGTTCTTTTCCCGGTAAAGCCACAAAAGGCCAGTGTTGAGTTTTACCAGCTGTGCCTTTTATCCATTCGCCTTTTAGCGACCCATCTGCCTGAACCGCTGTCCTGAACTCTGATTCAAACACAGGCATCCGGAAGAAAAAGGAATCGTTGTCAACCTTTAGTTCTTTTGCAAGCAGTTTTTCCGATGCATTCGTGATATATAATTGCGTTAGTTTACCCGAGCCTTTAACTTCAATATTAAAAACAACCTCTTTTCCATCGGCCCGGGTAAGAACACCGCGGTATTTGCCCGGCTTTGGCTGAGCGAAGGTAAAAATTGAAAGGAAACTCAATACAATAGTGATCAATAAGGATTTCATCATGTACATACTTAATACATCTAATGCTAAAATAAGACAACTGTTATGCATGGACGGCTTGTTAAACATTGCTAAAGATCCAATAATACATATAAAAAGGACAAATTTTGCAAATCAAAAGTTACCGGTTATTTTGGGGGCGTGATAATATAACTCTTTTAACCTATGGCCCCTGGATCTGAAAATTCGATTAGTTCGATTGATTTAGCATCTCTTATGCATTCAATTTATTCAAGCGAAAGGACTATTAATTTCCGGTTCCGTTTATGGTTCTAAAAACTTCCCATGGCAACGTAGCTGCTAATTTTCTTTTGTCGTTCAGGAACGGCCGAACGTTTCTTTTCCGAAAAATAGCCATAAGCAGCGATGAGCAGGATAATAAAAACAAGGAGAAATCCTGCAATCAGCCAGGGACGCTGAGGGGTTAACGGTTGCCGCGGCAAATGAATACGTAACTTTCGAAATTCCGGGTGCGTCATCAAATGTGATTTGTTTCCTGAAGATACCTAACTATCAACTTATACCTCAGTTAAATCTGAGATGGTTGCACCCGGAACGTTCAAGGCATCCGGATTTTTTTACCATTTTCTTTCAAAATTCTGCTACATAAGCCGCATCATCCGGTAATTTTTTGTCGTAGCTTAGATAGTGCGATTCCCACCCTGTAAAACTTTATTTTAAGAATTTTCTTTCTTCAGAATCCATTCCTTGGATCAGCCTGGACAGATTTAGGGCAACTTATAAAAATTAATATATGAAAGCTTTTTACTTCTTCACTGCATTTACTGTGACGGGACTCTGTGCGACGGCACAAATAAAGGGAGGATTTTCCTACTCTCTTTCTTTACCGCAGCACGAAATGCAACAAAACATCAGGCCTGTCCACAGCATGAATATTATTTTCATGTCACATTTTAAGGGTCTTACCAAACTATCATGGGGAATTGAGGCCGGTTTCGGTCAATATGCCTCCTTTACAAAAGACCAGGAGGTACGTTTTCCTGATGGAACGGGAATTACCACACAGGTTAGTTACAGCAGCAATACAATCAACGCGGGAGTTGTAACACGCTATAATTTATTTAAAGAAACAAAACTGAATCCTTACGTAACGGGAAAGCTTGGCTATGCCAGTTTTTTCAGTAAAGTATTTGTTGCTGATCCCGAACATGATGACGACTGTAAGCCGTTGGAAAAGAAAACGCCCATCGCTGATCACAGTTTCTTTGCATCCTATGGAGCGGGCCTGCAAATAGACATCAGCAGTAAGAAAAAACCAAAAAATGCATGGCTTGATATTTCGATCAACCAGGTGCATGGCAGTAAACTGGATTATATCAATATCAGGGATATCAAAGAAAATATTCAGAATGATCCTAACAATCCCGTTCCAATTACTGACAAAAGTGTTCCCCTGAGCATAAAGTTTGTGAATGTATCTACCCAAACTATTCATGAACATCAAATGGCCCAGGTGTATCATAGCTCCCTGCGATTATTTGAAATGAAAATTGGTGTGATATGGCGGTTTGACAATGATGAATGAATGGCTATAAAAAATATTTCACCCGGACTATCAGGGAAAGATATCCCAAAACAGCCGATTTCTTACTCTTTGAAATCGACAAACATTATCACACAATAAGTACTGACACAAACTTTTCGAAAACGTCAGGCAACCCAGTTGACAAAAGACTCGACTTTACTGCTTACTTTCTGGCTCTCATAAAAACACTCGGGAAGCGGAGTGAATCGTTTGAGACAATAAGAAAAATTTGTCTTCAAATAGTGACCGAATATGTCCGACCAAAGTCCAAATTCCAGCAGCTGTTAAAACGACTGCCGGCAAAATTCGCCAATACATGGCTTGCAGCTATCGTGATAACCTATTTAAACAAAAAGATAAAAAAACGATCGCACCCTGATGGTTTTGTTGCAAACATTATCACGGATAAGCGGGAAACATTCGGACTTGGATATGGTATCGACATTTTGGAATGTGGCATCTGCAAACTTTTTAAGAAACACAATTACAGTAAATACTCATCGATACTTTGTGAAGTTGACGAAATTACACCTGGCCTTGCCGGTCTAAACCTTGTACGAACGGGTACCATTGCCCTGGGCGCAAAGAAATGTGACTTCCGGTTTAAAAAGAAGGTTTAAGATTCGAAAATCATCCCCCGAAACAAATATCATCAAATGCCGGGCACGGTATTTAGAAATAACCGGCAGACAGGCTAGCTGATATTTTCTAACTTTGATATCCACAATACTTTTAAAGCCCCCGCACTAATGGAACCAGAACGCAGAAAATCTTTTATTGCAAAGAATTTCGAATGGATCGCCCTGATCATGCTGATATTAGCCGGACTCATTGCCGTTTGGCGAATATTTTATCCGGGCTTGTTTAGCAAATCATGACTTCATGGATTATTCCAGAAAACGATCATAAAAAAATCTGAAATGACATTTTACCAGCAGCAAATTTTTAAGATCAGGGATGAACTTTACTCAAAAGAATATTTAACTGCAAGGTTAATAAAAGCGAAACTTTTCATGGATCTGAATTATGACAGGCCGATTGACATTGCAGCCATTGCGGACGCTTCTCATTTTTCCAAATTCCATTTTATCCGCCAGTTTAAGACTTTATATGGAAAGACGCCACACCAATATCTCACAACCGTAAGAATTGAAAAAGCAAAATACCTGCTGAGGTCACTGGAGGCTGTTTCATCAATTTGTTTTCACCTGGGATTTGACAGCATTAGCTCTTTTACAGGTCTCTTTAAGAAAATGACAGGCACTACACCCGCTGCATATCAAAAAAAGTATAGGTGGTCAATGCTTTCCAATGGTGCACCTATTCAACGTAACGGCCACCGATTTCCCAAATAAAAAATAGCAATTTTGAAGAAGCCAGTTATTGAATCTCTTTCCAGTTTTGCAGTATCCGATCAATATCAAATCATCAATAAAAAATTTAATGATGAAAATAAAACTAACCAGTGTAATGGTAAATGACCAGGAAAAAGCATTGAAATTCTATACGGAGATCCTCGGTTTCGTGAAAAAGACTGAGATACCCATGGGCGAGCATAAATGGCTTACCGTGGTTTCACCGGAAGCTCCTGAAGAGATAGAATTGCTACTGGAGCCGATAGGTTTCGCGCCGGCAAAAGTCTACCAAAAAGCCTTGTTCGATGCAGGAATTCCGCTAACTGCATTTAATGTCAATGACATACAGAAAGAATATCATCGTTTGGAAAAACTGGGAGTCCATTTCAGCATGAAGCCTACTCCAATGGGCCCGGCTACACTGGCTGTATTTGATGATACCTGTGGAAATAAAATTCAGATTGTCCAGGTATGAATATTACCGTCTACTATTTCAGGTAAACAATATTCTTTGCAAT
>Ga0137431_1000428_pt1 | contig 15771 bp, 10 predicted proteins | sample EasRivERMZT800_2_FD_104646 | JGI IMG/M metagenome (GOLD analysis project Ga0137431, IMG submission 104646) | Soil microbial communities from meander-bound floodplain in the East River, Colorado, USA - East River MetaG ERMZT800_2 | ecosystem: Environmental > Terrestrial > Soil > Floodplain ... | reverse complement strand
GCTGCCGACGGTATCGAAGGTGATAATGCCGCTGTTCGTAGCGGTCCACCGATACCACACCGACGCTCCACCTGTCCCAAAGTGGGCCGGCTCGTTTGTTTCCACCGTCGCGCCGCTCGTGTCGCCGCTGACCGTGCCCGAGTTGCCTGCTATCACTTCCGCGCTGCCGAAGTTATCGTTGGCGGGCTGGCCCATCAGGCCGGGAACGCCCAAACCCAGAACCAACCCGCACACCAAAACCCACAGGCCACCCGGGCGGTGATCGGATCGGTCCGCGCGCAGAACAACCTTGCCAGTGTTTGGCTCTATTCGCATATGATTCCGTTCAAAGTGATCGTGAAGCTCCTGCCGTCGAAAAAAGTTACTTTGGCGACTGTGGCCCGATACGCACTCGATAAATCCGCAGCCCTTGCTTTGACAAAGGCTCCTCCAACGTCACTCGAGTCGTGACCGAGCCGCTCACGAAATTTGTCACCACGGTCCAATCCGTGGCGGAGAACGACGGCTTGCACTCCAGATAATTCATGGAATTGGCCGGGGCATCCCAGGAGAGGACGACGGCCCCGGCGGCGGCTTTCACAGGAGCAATGCTCAACCTCAACTCACGGGACGAAAGAGTGGCGGGCAGCTTGGCGTCCGCGACGAGTTCCGGCATCTCCTGGCTCCGGGCGACGGCATGCGGCGCGGGAACGGGAATCGGCTCGGGATCATCGGCGTTGACGATGCCATCGCCATCGGAATCGAGATCCTTGCTGGTCACCAGCGCGATATTGAAAGTGTAGGTCTGGCCCGTGGACGCATAGAAAATGTTGGTGGAGCTGAGCGGGCCCGCGAACGAACTCACCCATTGGAATCGGCCCCCGGCCGCGCCGTTGAGCTTTTCCGCAGCCACGTTGGCGGCGGCAAAATAAATGGTCAGGCTGGGATCGATATCGAACACGTTCTCATAATCCAGCGCGTTGTCCTGCAATTCGATATAGTCCACATACAAGGCCCCGGAGCCGCCACTTTGCTTGGTCTGCGCCGGCGCGGAAAAGTGGAAGAGGGTAAAGTTGGTGCCGTTCAGCGTCAGTTTGCCCAGCGCCATGTTGTTGAAGAACCCCTCGCCGTTCGGTCCGTAATCGATGCCGCACCAGGTATGAAATATTTCCTGGCTATATAAGCGCGCCTCCGAGGTCAGGTGTGTGCCTAACAAATCGCTGCTGGCCGGCAACCGCCCGCATTCAAATCCACCGGAAGTAAACCACCGGCTGAGGGCGTTTGTGCCCGAATCGAACAAACTATTCGTTACGGTCAGTTCCAGCGTGCTGCCCGAGGAGATGAAAGAGTTGGAGACGATCAAGTCGTTGGCCAGAATGCGCACGTCGCTGACTGCCTGGAGCTTGGAACCGAACACGTTGGTCACTGCGTTGGTAACGACCACGGTGAGAGGCGCCCCGGAAGGGCCCACGATGATAAAACCGAATTGATCGAAGACAAAGTTGGTGGTGACGATGTTGGTCACTTCCATCACGACGCCCTGGAGAGAGGCATTGCGCGCCTGAATCGTCAGCACGCCGCCGCTGGCTGTAATGCACCCGCTGTTGTCAAACGTCGCCGTGCGAATGGAATGCGACGCCGCCCGGTTCGTTCCCGTATTGACATAAGTGAGGTAGGGATTGGACCGGTCTCCGCCAAAAAGCCCATCGCGGGGAATGTTGATGACACCGTTGTTGGTAAATCGCAAAAGACCCACCACACTGGTGCGATTCCAACTCGATGCGAACGGCAACGACAGCCCGCCCAAAACGGTGAGATCTCGGGCATCCAGCCGCATGCGGCTGCCGATGCTCAGATTGTCCTGGATGACGAGGTTGGTTGCTTTGGCGAGAAACTCGTTGACCAGCACCGGTTGCAGCGCTTGCAGGCCATTATCCACGATCAACACATGAAACTGGATATAATTGGTGACGCCAGCGGCCGTCACTTCGATGTTGTCCCAGACTCCGCTCCAGGCCGCCAGCTGGCCGGAAAGGCGGCGCACCGTTGGCGGGGCAAGATTGGAAATGACCAAGGGCGTGGAGAGCAGCGACGTCAAATCGTAAATGGCGAAGGGCGCATCCACCGTGGGCAGCTTGTTGTTCACCAGATCCCCGGCTTTAATCACGATGGTCGATTCCGCCCGCGCGCGCGTTTGGTTGAGATTGACCCGATTGCCGGTGATCTCGATGCGACCGGGAAAGGTGCGCGGTTCAAAGGTGCCAAACCCGACCCCCAGCGCATTGCCCAGACCGGTGGAGCTGATCTGGGCGGCGTATCCGCCATACGCAACGGGGACGGTATTCGACAGATAACTGGTGTTGTAGAGCAGGCTACTGGAGAATGTGCCGTTGCCGGGGATTCCAAACGCGAACTCAAAAGGCATGTTCCGCGCGATTTCGTAATTGCTCGGACGCCGTGTATTGCCGGTGGTCGTGCCCAGGATGGTGGCCAGAAACGGACGCAACAGGATGATGTTGGTGGCCACGGCCGCGGTATCGATCAAATAAACCGCATTGGTAATATTCCTTTGCTCGACGATATCAAAATCGACGGACTTGTATTCCACCACCGCCGTGGCTGGCTGATTGATGAAATTCTGGAAAAACCGGACGTCCACGGAAAAATTCGTGTCCACATTATTGGTGGGAATGAAAACCACCTGCACCACCGAACTGGTAGGCGAGAGTGTGTTGGTATAAACGTGCGCGTCGTAGGATGCCCGGAAGAAATTGAGGAAATTGGTGCCAAAGAAAAAGAAGGACGGCACAGTCACGAAATTGGTAAATCTGCCCCCAAACCGCGTATCGACCACCTGATGCAAGGGGGATTGCGGGAACGGCAGCGTGAAATTGCCCCCGAGCAGCGACATGGGCTGGCCCTGGTCGTTCAGGAAGTTATTCGTGCCTGCGCCCCAATAGACATCCGTCACTCCCGCCGCGTTGACGTAATTGGAGCCGATGATGAATCCGTCGGAGAAGAACGCGCCGGGAGCGACCCCCGAACGAAGTCCATTGCGGGCGACACTGACGTTGCCTCCGCTCAATCGCATCAGGCCGGCCGGACCGACACTCATCGAGCCGGAACTGTTAATGTTGTCGGAAAAAACCATCAACCAGGTCGCACCGGAAATCGAGCCCTGGTTGACCCAGTTCCTCATTCGGTCCCGTCTATTGCCGTGGAAATAATCCCAGCGAAAGCCCGGATTGCCCGCTATTCTGGCGTTGGGTCCATTGGTAAAGAACTGGGTGTTCAGAGTCTCATAAGGCAGCACGCGGAACCCAAAGAATGTGCCGCCGATCAACGTGCTGAAAAAACTATTGGTGATGAAGAAGTCGCTTCGATTCACGAAGCGCGTCGCATTAATCGTGGGTGCACGATCCGGCGGTGATGTCACTGGCGAATTGTTGACGTAGATGTTTCGCGGAGGGGCCGCCGCGGAGGCGGTTAACGCACTGACCAGGCAGGCTGCAAGAATGGAGAAGAACTTCATAAAGGATATCGAAAAAGAGATGGAGCCGTTCATCATTGGCCAAGCACTTGAGCCTCCAGGTCCTGGATGGAAAGAAAATCCGGATAGACGACAACCTCCTCTGAGCTGGCATCAAACGATCCCCATACCACACTTCGATTGAATGCATTTGGCCCGCTTAGAGGATCGACGCCGAGAAAAAAGTCGCTCGAAGAGTTGAAATAATAAGGAAGGATGTTGGAAAATGAAATGTTGAGGGGCCGGGTGATCGTGCCGGGTCCGGCCGCTTCGGTATTCCCATTGATCGTATCATTGTTCACAAAGGTCGTGCCGCGGGCGGCGAGAACCGGGATGCCAAAGACGGTGCCGAGATCGCCCGCCGTAAACAGCAGGTCGGGGAAGGGAATGGTCCGCTGCACGAACTGCGGAATGAGCGTGAAATTGCTGATCACCTGGTCGGTATAAAAATTGGTGACAGGAAAGAAGCTCTGGCCGAGTAACGAATCGAAGTGCACCCGAACGAAGCTGATCTTCTCAAGGCCAGGCCGCAGTCCGACGTTGATAACCAGATTCGTGAGGTTGGTGGAAATGCCTGGAATGCCGGGAATGCCGGGAATCACCACCCCGCTAATGGGCGTCCAGGGAGAGAAAATACCCCCAATGACGTTCGTGAATATATTGGTGGCGCCGATATAAGGTGTCCATGGGCCTGATCCCGGCGCTCCAGGTCTTCCCGGCGCAAATCCCGGTACCAGCGACGTTGTTGGAGGAAGCGTCTCGACATTGAGATTCTGGGACCGAAACAGATAACGCCAGCCGCCCGCGTCATCCCGCGTCAGGCCCGTGAATAATTCGCCGGGACCCAGCAGGAAGGCGCCCGCCACGGACGAAAAGTTAAACTGCGGATCAAATAATGGGACTTCCACCGCTTCGGCGTAATTAGGAATCGGAATCGGGTCCAGAATCTGGTAAGAATAAAAAGCATCATTGACCCGGTTGGTCGGAGCATAGGTCACCGGGTCAAAGTTGCGTATAATGACAGAGTAATTCGTCACCGGGGGATTGCCCGCCACGTTTCGGCCCCGCAACGTCCACGTCCAGCGCTCCGGCTCGGCTAATCCCATGACCTCCAGCATCAACGTCAACGCGGTGGATTTAAGATCCCGAACTCCCAGGTCTCTGGCCACGAAATTGACTTTCGTGTTTTCGGTCGGGAACTCCGTCAGATCCGCGCTCATGTTGGAAACGGGCGGCAGGTCATTAAAGATCTGGATCGCTTCTTCAATCGCATCCACCCCGCGCTGGCCGAAATAAATCAGAAACGACTGGTCGAAGGCATAAGTGATGGTCGGACTGTTCCAGCGATATTCGTCGCCCAAATTCATCGGGCCACCGATATCCCCGGGCAAATCGTATGCAAGAGCGACCACCTGCCAGGCTGCAAGCCCGGTCGGCGCCGCGTTCGGATCGGTTGGCAACGGACCGAGCAGGGAGAATCCGTGTGCCAGGCAAGTCATTCCCAGCACCACGCACAGCACCAATGTTCGTTTGATCGTTTCGCGCATAGGTAAACGAATTTAACGTGTCCGCAGCACCCGGTAGAACCGCGGGCCGCTCGCGGCCTCGACAGTCTTGTAGTCGGCCAGGCCCGAAGCGGCTTGCGGCGTTCCCACGTTTTGCCACGAAGAAAGATTGGTGGACATCTGCACCTGGTAAACGCCACCGGTTTGCGTGCTCCAACGAAGGGTCACGCCCTTCTCCGTCAATGCGATCTTCAATTGTGGCGCGCCCAGATCGGCGGCCGGGTTCGATCCGAGGCTGGCGGCTTCAATGCTGTTCCCGCTCTTCACGAACGTCGCGTCGTTGGTGCTCAAAGTCGTGCCGGACGCCGGTTCGGAAAGCGCCGATCGACCGCGGCCATCCAGCCAGTAAGCCAGCCGGAAGGAGTGCGTGCTCGACGGAGCAAAGCCGCCTGCCACCCAGTTGTTGCTCGACACCGTTACCGGATTGATGGCGCCATCCACAAAGAGCTCGTAATTCTCCAGTGATGCGTCCGCTACCTCCGGCCATGCGACCAACAAACTTTCCGGGCTTGCCGGCGTGATCGACGGCGGCGCAGGCGCTGGCGGTGGCTGGACCGCAACGAATCGTTGCCCCATCAAATCATAGCCGCTGGCAAGGCCTGTGAAACTCGCCCACACGGCCACAAAATGATCGCTGCCGTAGGCGGCCACCGCGGGATGGATCTGCCCGGCGCGCGTGGTGGTGTTGACGCGGAACTCTCCTCCAGCTGGAATGCCACTCGCCAAAAGGCGGCCATAGACCCCTTCGCGCGAACCGTCCTGCCCGAGGCTGGTCCAGACCACGAGTTCATTTGCGCCCGACCTCGATATGTCCGGCTGAATCTGGTCGCCATAGGTGTGAGTGTTGATCCGGAAGGGCGAACTGGTCGCGGCGCCGCCCGGCCCAAAAGTGCGCCCGTAAATATCCCAACTGTTCGTGCGCGATCGATCCACTTGATTCCATACCACGGTGAATCCGCCACCGGCAGAAGCACGGATCGCAGGGGACGCGCAGATGGCGGCTTCGGTGCCGTCAATGCGAAACTCATCGCCGAGTGGATTGCCACTGCTGCTGTACTGGCGGCCTTTAATCACAACGTAATTGGCGCCTCCAAACAAATGGCGAAACTGTTCTTCCGATACCCAGACCACAACAAAGGTTCCGTCGCTGAGCGTGGCCACGGCGGGGTCGCGCTGGTTGAACGGGTGAAACTGATTGACCAGAACTTCGGGCCCCAGCTTCTGTCCACTTGCGGAAAGACGTTGAAAATAGATCTCGCGCATCCAATCCAACCGGGTGCGCACGGTCTGCGGCACGGTGTTGGTGTAGGGGCGGCCCCGCACGTAAAGCACCTGCCGAGTCAACTGCGTCCTGTTGGTAACGTCCCGTTTGATGCCGGAGTAAACCACCACGCCGCCATCGGCCACGCTGGTTGTGGCTGCATTTTGATCCTGGAGGCGCGCCTTGTTGATGGTGGTTCTGAACGTGAACGCTTTGCGGACAAGTCGATTGTTCTGCCAGGCCCGCAGGTAGGTTATCTTGCGATCGGTGGTAACACGCGAAACTCCACCCAACCGCACATCATTCGTCAAAAACTGCCCATCGTTTCCCAGAACACGCGCGTAAACATACGGAAAGCCCGTCTTGCCAGATTGCCAGGCAAACAGGGCGTTGCCGTTGCTCAGAACGGCCACGCTGGGCTTGGTTTGGTCACCACCAACCTGTTGATTGACCGGGAAGGGACCTCCGACTGCTGCGGCCATACTATCCAGACGTTGAGCGCCAATGCCGAGTCCCTGTCCATCCAAGTCATTATCCTGCCATACGATGTAACCGCCATTTGCTGTCAGGCTGATTTGAGGAAAGGTCTGCTCACCGAAAAGCGGCTCCACCACCGGGTATTCCTGCCCTTGCGGTGTCGCACTTTGACCAAAAAGCAAAAGCGGCCATGCCAGGGCAAGGCAATAGAGCAATGGCTTTCTGCAAGCGCTCAACAGTGAGAACATATGAATGCGATTTCTAACAGCCTATGAACTTTTTGTCCACGTCTTCTTGCCGAAAAAACCGAGTCTGCAGTGTAAATTCTTGAACTTTTGTTCAACGGCGCGCGCGTGAGTTCAATGACGTTCGACGACGCCGCGAGTCGCGCCTCAAACGGGAATTGCCCTTTGTCTTTTCTCATTGCGCCTGGCCCTTCATGCCAATCGGATCGCATTCTGCGCTACGCCTCTTGAAGACATAGCCGCGTGAGTACATATCCAAGCCCGTGTCCATTGCTGGCAGTCTGCGCCGGACAGCTAGGGCGCGGGCGCGGGCCGCTGCGAAGGAATCGCTGTCTGCGTGAACGGCAGGTCCTCCTCCGCATGCACGCGATTGCCCGCCGGATCGACAATCGTTGGCGTGACGAAAATCAGGAGATTCTTCTTCATGGTCATGAACGATTCGCTCCGGAAGAGGCGACCGGCGAAAGGCAAATCGCCCAGCACCGGGACCTTGTCCTTCATTTTCGTGACATTCTCGGCGATGAGGCCGCCCAGGACCACCGTTTGGCCGTCTCAAACAATGGCGCTGGTAACAACCTGGCGAAGACGGAAAATTGGCAAGGGTACGGTCTGGCTTAACGCTGGGGCCGCCGCAACGCCCACCGATTGGGCCTGGGCCTGGAACATCTGCGCGGTCTCTTCATCGTAACCGATGAATTCCTTCAGCGTGGGAATAATGGTCATCTGGATCGTATAGCCGTCGGCGGAAACATAAGGCACGATGTCCAGAACCGGCCCCAGTTCAATGGGTTCAGCTATCGGAAGAATGGCCGAACCCACCGCACCGCCGCCGCCCTGAACACCACCCGCCGTCACTCCACCGCCAGTGGCGGTCTGATTCAGGTCCAGATCCGTAACGATGTAGCGCACATCGACCGCTTTGATTTGCGCCTGGCGGCTGCTGAGGGTCGTCACTTTGGGCGCGCTGATCAGATCGACTCCCTTACGCTGCTCCAGGGCGCGGATCACCACGCGGAATTGCGGGTCGGTCAGAATGCCAGTCAAGGTGCCCAACGCGGGCGCGCTGTTGCGCAACCCGCTGGTCAGAATATTGTCCGTGGCCGACGGTGAAATGGCATCGACGCCAACGATACCTGAGGGACCCGGAAAGACGCCGTTCGGATTGGCGGTCGACGGGGCGCCCACAAACGACGGCGCTGTGCCGCCTTGAAATCCCATGGCCGCATTGTTGATGAGCGTGTTTCCCAGGAACCAGTCAAAGCCCAGCGCGCGCGAGTCTTCCTGGGTGACCTCGGCGATTTTGGCTTCGATCGTGATTTGCGGCGGCGCAATGTTCAATACCTGGATGGCCTGCTCGATAATATCCAGGTCCTGCAACGATGCGCGCACCAGAATCTGTCCGGAGCGATCGTTGAAAAAGAGACTCTTTGGCGGGGCCAAATCTACTCCGGCAGTCGTGAAAAACAGGCGGACGAGCGTAATGATTTCCTGTTGGGGTGTCTCCTGCGTAAGATTCCTGATCCCAGCTCCCTGTTGCCCCGCGCCGATGCCTGTGCCCGGAGCGCCGCCGGGTCCGCCGAACTGACCGCCGCGTCCGCCAGGCGCCAAAGTTATGCCCACATACTCAGAACCGCCGCCAGTGCCAGTGCCTTGGCCGCCACTGCCCTGGCCGCTGCCGCCGCCGCCACGACTACCACCGCCACCTCTTCCGCCACCGCCCTGGCCCCCCCCACCACCACCCAACCCGCCCCCTCCAGACCCAAAGTCAAATGCGGTCACACCCTGCAGGCCTTGCAAAAACGTGTTCGGATCGACTTTGAACCAGCGCGTGTAAAGCGGAACAGGCTCGGCGCCCTTCGCTGAAAACACCACCGCGTAATCCTCGACTGAATACTTGATTGGCCGGTCGGCCACTTTGGTGATCGCATCCATGGCCTCGTGCAGCGTGATGTCTGTCAACGGGGGAACGATTCGGATCGTGGTCGCGCTCAGGTCCGCCACCTCCGCCTGCGCAGCCGGCGCCACCGGCAAACCGGTGGCCGGGTCGATGGTTGGCGCCGCCACGGGAGCAGGATCGAGTGCCGTGCTGGTGATGATATTGATTCCCTTTTGATCCGGATCCCGCTTTTTGGCCTCTTCGCTCAATTGCTTGATCACTTCGCCCAGGGGAAGGCCATCGTAGGTGATCTGATCCAGCCGGATGCGATCCAGCTTGGAATAAATGCTTTGCCGGCCCCGGCTTGTATAGACGATGTTCGTCCGCGCCATGGGGTTGGGGATCGGCAAGGCATCACGTCTGACGGAATCCGACCAGGATTTATTGATTTCGAGCAATTTCTCCTTCGACCAGAGTTCGCGGCGGGCCGCTTCCTGTTTGTGGCGCTGCTCGCGGATATAATCCAGATATACATAGGCCGCGCGATTGTTGGGATCGAGTTTTCTTGCCTGGTTCAGCTTGGCCTCCGCTTCATCCAGCCGGCCGGCTTCGTAGAACAATTTGCCATCCTGGACAAGGGTGGCCGCTTTAAGGCGCTGATCTTGAAATTCAGGCACCCGTGCAATCGCTTCCTCGCTGGGCCGGTATCCTTCCATGGCCAACCGGGCCTTCTCATTGGAACTCTTGAAGGCGAGAGCTGCCTCGTTTTTCGGGTCCTCTTTGAGGATGAAATTTACCTGGGCGTCGGCCTCGGCAAAATCCCCACGGCGCTGCGCCTGCTCCGCCAGCACGAGGCGCGTCTGGATGATGCCGTTCATCACCTCCCTGTATTCGGCCTGGGCGCTGGGGCCGATCTTCTTGGTCAGATCCAGCGCATCCTGGTAGAGCTTGGCGGCAGTGAAATGGTCTCCCTTTTTTTGCGCCTCTTGAGCGTCGGCCAGCTTTCGGGCCAGGTCCACCTTGTACGATTCGATGCGCACGGCCATCCGGACCGCATCATCGACGGCCGGGTTTTGGGTCTGCCCAAAGACGGTCAGTGAGAACAAAACGATGAAACAAGCTGCAGTGGCTTTAATCATGGGTTGCCTTTCTAAGCTCAATGCAAAAAATCACGTCCCGGGTTTGTACGGGATGGTGTATTTCTTGTCGTTGGGCGCTAATAATATTACTTCGCTCGCTTTGATATCAAATATTTTGTAGTCTTCCCCCTGAAACCTGACGGTCATGCCGACACGCTGTCTGTTGTAAGGTTTGTTCGCTTCGACCTTCGATCTCAAATCCGCTTCGTAGGCTTCGGCGCGGATGAATGGCTTATCCCTGGCGATGGAGACGCGCTCGCCGCTCTCCTTGATTTCGAAAACCCACTCCGCCGGGTCTTCGGGCGGCCCTTTGACCTCGCGCAGGATAATGACTTTGGTATTGGTCGAACCCAGGGTAAAATATTGGCTGACGCGGCGCTGAGGCGGAGTGGCGGCAACCTCATTGGTGATCGTGATCCAGTAGCCCGGTCCGGCCACGCGGTCGAAGGCGATCGCAAAATTCAGTCCCCTGGTGGCAGCAACGAAGATATGGTCGAGCTCGGAGCCTTTGGGGCTTTTGATCATCGTGCCATCTTTCATATTGCGCTGCCACCGCACCGGATTCAACAGGTTGTGGGTGCTGCCATATTCCAGTTTCGGAGGACTTTGCGCCATCTGCATGATGGCATTGAAGTGAGTCATGTCGGCGGGTTTGACCGGGTTCTCTTTCCGGCGGCCAATGTCTCTCAAAAAGTCGGCGATCTTCTCCTCCTCTTTTTGGCTCGCGCCATACAAGTACACCACCGCGCCCGCCAGCCCCGCCAGCACCAGACAAAGAATGATCTTTTCGTAGTGCGTCCGGCAGACGTCACCAAATTTTTTGAACATGTCCATCTTATTTCGAGAGTTTGATCACTTCGACCAGGAGCATGACCTTCAAAAGTCTTTCATTGAGTACCGTCTTGAGCGTTTCGGCAGCTGCCGTAAGGATGTTTGTCGGCGGCGCCGGCGTTCCCGCGGGAGTCGCGGCCGCGGCGGCGCCGCCGTCCACCGTCAGCGCCCGGACGATCAGACCATGCGCGGATTTGTTAAAGTTCTCCAGTGTGGCCGCCAGCTCCGGGCTGAAGCATTGGAATTCGACGATGTAAGGACTCGACATGGCGCCGGTGGTGGGGTCCTTCTCCATTTTCAATTCGTGATAATCATTGGAGCCAGGCGGATCATCGGTGGTCAGACGTGTGCGGCGCAGATTCAGCAGCTTGTTGACCTTGGCGTCGAAGAGCAATTGGCAGATGGCTTTGGTTTCGGCCAGTTGTTCAGGCAGCGCCGGAAAACTCCCCTGTGCAAACTGGAGCAACGCCTTTTGGGCCTCAAAGGAAAAGGCGTAGGTCTTGCTGGGCACCACCACACCGGAAGCCTGGGCATTGGTATGCAGTTCGTAGATGGTGTTGGCGAGCAGCGTTTGGAATTCACGCCCGGTCACTTTCGGATAAGTAATGGGCGTGAAGTATTGCTGGGCTTTCTTGACGGCCTCCTGGAGCTTGACGGTCTCCCCCTTGGCGATGGCGATGTTCGTTTTGCTCGGGAACGGATCCAGACCATAGAGCCGGGTCAACGTCGCCTTGGCCTGCTCCAAATCGGCTTCGACCTTCTTGTTCTTATTGGTGTTGGTAAGCAAATAGAAGACCCCGAACGCCAAAAGCCCCGCGGAGATAAGGTCCCCAAACATTAGGAAGAAATTTCGCTTGATCCAGAGCATATCAAAATTTCACGGGCCGCTTTAACTTGACCGTGACTTCAAACGTGAAGGTGTAGGTCGCGGCATCGGGCGAGAGTGTGCCGGAGAGGGCAGTGCCGGTGGCATCGAAGTAGTTTGTGCGCGCTCCGATCTCCGCGTTCACGGCGTAGGCAATGCCGCCATTGGCCGCGGCAGCAAGACTGGTCATATCCACGGCACGACAGAGCAGCAGTATCTTGCAAACCTCCCCGCCGGCCAGCGATCCCTCCGTGGCCTGGCCCGAGGCCCCACCCCGTTTTTTTCCTGCGCGCGAGGTCGGAGGTGGTGGCGGCGCGTTCGGATCTCCCGGGGCGCCAGGATTGACAAGATGGGCAGCGGGATCTGGCAGCCACGGACCGGCGGGCACGGTGCTGGCAGAGACGGCAGGGCCGCAAATCAGCGGCGTGAACTTTTCTATCCAGACACCGATCTTGGCTTTGAGCGCCGTCTCTTGTTGCGTTTCGACGGCCATCATCACTTCGCGCAGTTGTGTCAGGACACTGGACCAGTAAAACTTGTCCTCCATCCAGGTGAGGTACTGATCGGCCTCCGCTTCGGCGGCCTTCATCTTCTTCACTTCGGTGTTGAGTTGTTGTTCGTTTCGTTGCAGTGGCTCGACTTTTTGATTCAGCTCCACGAGCGCTTCCTCTTTTTTCTTGGCCACCTTTTCGTAAAACCAGCCCATCGCCACGACCATAAGCACCAGACAGAACACGGAGGAAACGAAATAAGGCTTTTTCTGATTGAACAGCTGCCGGTCGAGCGAACTCTTGGGCATGAGATTCAACTCCACCGGGCAATGCGCCAGGTTGCGAAGACCCAGCCCGACGACCTCGCCCATGGAATGGGCCACCTTGGCCAGCTCTTCGCGGTTCAGCGCCGGATCGATCTGGACGTTGCGAAATGGATTGAAGTATTCCACGGCATCGGCCGGCAAGTTGAGTTTCTCGGAAAAGAATTGCGCCGTGTAGGGCATCACGGAAGCGCCTCCGGAAAGGAACAGGCGCACCGGCGCGGACCCTCCCTGCTGCCCGCGATAGAACTGCACGGTCTGATTCACCTGAATGTGCAGACGTGTCATCACCTGCCGCGCGATTTTGGAAATGGCGGCCTGATGCGGGTTTTCCGGCTCTTCGTAGGCGCCGCCCAGACTCACAAACCCTTCTTCGATCTTCAGCTTCTCGGCTTCGGCGAAACCGATCCGGCTTTCCTTCGAAAAATCCTGCGTGATGGAATTGGCGCCGATGTTGATGCCGCGGGAATAGACGCTGCCTTTCTCGAAGAAGAGCAGATTGCTCGTCTTGGCGCCGATGTCCAGGAGCATGGTGCATCCGTCGAGGTCGCCGTAGTTGTAGCGAAACGCATTGCAGAGGGCCGCCGGTGAGACGTCCACCAACTGCATGCGCAGGCCGGCGTGCTCGGCCACTTTGAAAATGCCTTCGACGATGTCGGACTTGATCGCCACCAGCAGGACTTCCAATTCGCCCGTGGCGGTGGCGCCCAGAATCTGGTAATCCCACACCACTTCTTCCAGCGGGAAGGGCACGTTTTGTTGCGCTTCGTACTGGATGATCTGCGTCACTTTGGACGTGTCCACCGGCGGCAGCTTTACGAACTTGGAAAAGGTATGAAAGCCAGGGGCGCAGACATTGATGTATTTGGAACGATACGGTTTTTCGGAGAACAACTCTTGCAAGCCCCGCAGCATAACTGCCTCGCGACTGGCTTCCTGCGTGCCCTCCTGCCCCAGCGACTTGAATCCATATTGGCGCAGAAGCAGCCCACCGTCATCGTTGGTCTCAAACTCCGCGAGTTTGACATTGACCGCCCCGAAATCGACCGCCAGAAATGATTTCGAATTTAACATGTCGCTCTATCCTTCCACCCGTAGCCAATGACGGCAAGCCAGCCCTCAAGTCGCACGTCCCGGAAGTTCATCGTGGTTAACAAGGAATGATTGCCATGGTCAAATTAAAAAATCCTTTTCGTCGTGCTACCGTGCAAACTGGCGATTGAACTCCAACTCCCGTCAAACTCTGGGCCGAAAATATGCGATCGTTCTCTTCAAACCTTCCGCCAGCGGCACTTGCGGCTCCCAGTTGAGCCACTTTCGCGCCCGTGTAATGTCTGGCTGACGCTGTTTCGGATCATCCTGCGGCAACGGCTTAAAAACGATTTCACTCTGTGTGCCGGTGGCGCGCATGATTTCGGTGGCAAACTCCAGCATGGTCATCTCGCGCGGGTTGCCAATGTTCACCGGTTCGGCATGCGGACCCATCATCAGCCGATCGATGCCTTCGATGAGATCCGAGACGTAACAGAAGCTGCGCGTTTGCCGGCCATCGCCGAAAACCGTCAGAGGTTTGCTTTTCAAAGCCTGGCTGAGGAAAGCAGGCACAACCCGCCCATCGTTCAAACGCATTCTCGGCCCATAGGTGTTAAAAATGCGGACGATACGGGTTTCCATCCGATGCTCGCGCGCATAAGCGACGGTCATGGCTTCGGCAAAACGCTTGGCTTCATCATAGCAGCCGCGCGGTCCGATGGGATTGACGTTGCCCCAATAATCTTCGCTTTGTGGATGCACCAGTGGGTCGCCGTAAATTTCCGATGTCGAGGCCAAAAGGAATCGCGCCCCTTTGTGCCTGGCCAGGCCGAGCGCCTTATGCGTTCCCAGCGAACCGACTTTCAGAGTCTGAATGGGCAGCTCCAGATAATCGATCGGACTGGCCGGGGAGGCAAAGTGCCAGACAAAATCGACCCGCTCATGAAGGAAAATAAATTCCGTCACATCCTGCTGAATGAACTTGAAGTTCGAGTTGCCGCTGAGGTGATCGATGTTCTCCACCGTGCCGGTAACAAAATTGTCGATCGCGATCACGCGATGGCCGCGTGCCAGCAACAGATCGACCAGGTGCGAACCAAGAAAGCCAGCGCCACCGGTCACCACCGAAGTAAGTTGTTTTGATTTTGGGCCCTTTGCTTTCCGCTGCGCCATGGCCCTTAGATACAAAGCGCCACGCAGATGTGCAAGGTTCCTCGCCTGTGGACTGCGATGGTCCACATGAACGACCCCAGGGCGCCGACGCCGTCGCTCAACTCGGCGAGCAGTGCAACTTCGTCAAGGCCTACTTTGATTCCGGGATCAAAAGCTAACGCGCAGAGCCGCGCTCACGCTATGCGCAAGGACATCATCCGCCTTTGTATCCTCGATCTCAAAACCGGGGTTGCCCGAGAACCGGTACTGCACGCCCAGTTCCACTTTGTCGCTCAGGGGAAAAGTCAGGCCGGCCTTGGCGTAGTAGGTGAACACCATATCCTCACCACTCGTTTTGGAGGAGCCACTGCTGGGAACGGGAAAGTCGATGTCACCGAACACAACCGCGGCGCCGGCGCCGGCGCCCACAAAGGGACGCGCTCTCTCAAAAACTTTCAGGCCCCAGTAGTTTATCTCCGTTGGTCTGGGAGACGCGGGCGGGGGCAGAAGCGGGCGCCAGGTCACTCCGACAGTGACGGGCACCACCCACAGGCTGGCATCACCCTTGAACGGAACGCCGCCGATGATGGCAGAGTATGTTCTCGTCTCATTATACGAAACGCCGGCCTCCAATTCTGCTGCCAGAGCGGGCAGAAAGGCATAGCCGACGCCGACTGTGCCTTTGGGTCCTGGGTCAACCTCCGCAGAGAAGCCGTCCGTATCAACTCCCGCGATGCGGTCGAAGCCGATGTCCTGGACAAAGTTCACCCCCGCATCGGCAATGAAGTAGAACCTGTCGGCGGCATGACTGCGAATAGCCAAGAAGACAAGGCATCCGCACATTACGGAAATAATTCTTGAATTCATAAATATCCAGCTCCAATGAACCCCGAAACAGCGTGGTTATTGGACGGGCGGCGTGGGAATGCAAGGGTTTTTTTAACACCTTCCGCAAGGACGGGCGCATCTGGGACGTGTTGCCCAAGTCATCTCAGGGGAGGGCGAT
>Ga0137431_1000426_pt1 | contig 15904 bp, 13 predicted proteins | sample EasRivERMZT800_2_FD_104646 | JGI IMG/M metagenome (GOLD analysis project Ga0137431, IMG submission 104646) | Soil microbial communities from meander-bound floodplain in the East River, Colorado, USA - East River MetaG ERMZT800_2 | ecosystem: Environmental > Terrestrial > Soil > Floodplain ... | reverse complement strand
TAATGCTTCCTTTGCCTGCCTTGAGTAGTAAAGACTGGAATCTTTTTCATTTTCGGCGATATAACTCTTTGCCAAGCCAAAATAAATGGAGACCCGAACTGCGGTCATGCTCTTCAAATGCCAATCTCAACCCTTCATAGAAAAATTTCCGGGCTAATGGAATGTCTCCCATGGCCAAATGGATATCGCCTGTATATGCTAAAACACGGGATACAAAATCCTTATATCCGTGTTGCTTTGCAATGGACAATGCTTTCTGTTCAAGCAGCAGAGCAGAATCCAGCTTATTAAGGTTCTTGTAAGCCACTCCCATGGTCGCATAGAGATAAAATAAAAAACTGAAGCCCTTTGTTTCTTCTCCGATTCTTGCCGCCTCGGAGAAATGGTAGGTGAGTAATTCTGTGTTTCCTGTCCGGAAAAATAAATTTGCAATGCCCATATGCAGGTTCCCCAGAACATTTAAACGGGTGGTTTTTGGTGACCTGTCTGCTGAAAGCATCCAGGGTGGTAATATCCAGATGCTTTTTTCACTTTCCGGATCCTGTGCAATATCAAATGCTTCGAGATAACATTGAAGGGATTCAGGATACGGCCCTAAATGTCTTAAAAGAGTTCCTTTATTGTCAAGGCATGTTGCCTGGCTAAGTCTTTTATCATTTTTCCGGGCAATAAGCAAACATTCTTCAATAAAGGGGAAAGCGTAATCTTTGTTTGATGAGAGATAAAAATTAAATAGCCGATCACTGATCTCGTACCGCGTAGAATCGTCCTTGGTATTTGCTAATAGTCCTTTCAAACTATCAGGAATACTTTGCTGCGCTACAATGAATACCGGCAGCCATAAAAGAAGAAGGAGTATACTCGTTGATTTCATTTCCCCATTAATTAACGGGTAAATAAATTATGAACTGGCTCCCCGTTCCTTCCTCCGTTTCAACTTTCAGCTTACCGCCATGGGCTCTTACAATATCGTAACTCAATGACAAGCCGAGACCGGTACCCTGTCCTGTTGGTTTTGTGGTGAAAAATGGTTGAAATATTTTGTCCACCACTCTTTGAGGAATTCCGTTTCCGTTGTCCTTAACTCTTATTTCTATTCTATCATTAACTTTTTTTGTGCTTACTATAAGCGTTGGTTCGTATCCGGCAATTTCCTGCTTTTGTTTTTCACTAACGGAATAGAATGCATTGTTGATCAAATTAAGTATTACCCGCCCAATATCCTGCGGCACTACATTTATTTTTTCAATTGATTCATCCAAATCAGTTTCAAACTTTGCATTGAATGATTTGTCTTTTGCCCTCAGGCCATGATACGCAAGTCTCAGATATTCGTCTGCAAGGACATTGATATCCGTTGGTTCTTTTTGACCGCTGCTGGTTCGTGAATGTTGTAGCATGCCTTTCACAATGGCATCGGCTCTTTTTCCATGTTGGTTTATTTTCTCCTGGTTTTCGATCACATCATTTGCAATTGTCTTTGCCTCGTTCAGATTTCCTTTGTCAATTTCATCTTTCATTTCTGCCAATAGCTCTTTATTCACTTCGGAAAAGTTGTTGACAAAGTTTAAGGGGTTTTGAATTTCATGGGCGATGCCCGCGGTGAGTTCGCCAAGCGAAGCCATTTTTTCGGATTGGACAAGCTGAGCTTGTGCGGATTTAAGTTCTTCATATGCTTTTTCAATCTTGGCTTTTGCTTTTTGTTTTTGCCTGTTGTTACGCCAGAGAAAAAATGCGATTATTAAAGTAACTGCGATTATAGCCAGCAAAAAATATATTCTTATTTTGTTTTGGGTTTTGACTTTTTCCGTTGTTAATTCCTGTTGGTTCAGTTGCTCATTCGAAGCGAGATTTTTGTTGGCTTGACTGAACAAACTGTCTTTTGCTGCCGACATGATGTGCAGGTACCTTAATGCGCTGTCTGAAGCATTGTTCTCAATATATATTTCCGTAAGTATGTTACTTGCTTCGATAATTTGGGAAGAAAAGGAGTTTTTTTGCGCGAGGGCAATGGCTTTTTTTGCGTAGTAGGCAGAGGAATCAGGGTGCTTCATTTTTTTGAATATTTCGGCCAAGCCAATATAGCCATTCAAAAATTCAAGATTTTCAACCGAAACGGTAAGGCCTCTATGATAGCGTTCAAGTGCCAGCCCATAATTTCCCTTTTTTGAATAAATCGCCCCGGGAATAAAGTATGCGCCAGCCCAATGATTTTCCGCCCGGGCATCGAGGTCATGGCATATTTGCGCATAGTAAAGTGCTGAATCCATCTGGTTCAAATTAAAATACGTTTCTCCCAGGAAACCTGAATAGATTTCCTCCTTCTCCTGGAATAACACTTTGTTTAATTTCGTTTTATTAAAATAATACAGCGCCTTTGGATAGTCCTTTGAATAATAGTAAATAGCCCCGATATTGGCAAATGCATATATGATTTCTGCCGAGTCGCCCAATTTTTCGGCAATTGCCAATGCTTTTAATTTTGCATCTAATGCCTTTGGATAATTTCCTTTTCCTGCCAAAGCTTCACCCAGCCTATAGTAAGCCTGCATTTCGCCGTCAGCATAATTTAGCTTTTGCGCTAACTGTATCGCTTTTTGTGCGTAGGAAATGCCACTGTCCGGGTAAGACCATTGATAACTCCAGCATAAGCTGACCAATATTTTAACCTTGTTGGTATCCTCTTTTGCAATATTTAGTTTCCGTTCCAGGCGATCGGAATGACTTAGCTGGGCATTGACAGAAGGGGCCAGGAAAAATAAAAACAACGAAAATGGAATCCATTTCATAATAAAAAACTTAGATAGATTCTTTTAGTGGTATCTGAATAATAAACTCGCTTCCTTCACCTTCTTTAGTTTCCACTTTCAACTCACCGCCATGGGCCTTTACGATATCATAAATAGTCTGAATCACAGATTTGCACGGATTTATTGATTTCACAGATTTCATTTTAGTGAACCACCATTTTAAATCATTCTTCACATCCGTGTAATCTTTTAATCCCAATAATCTGTGATTCAGACAACGGGTAATAAAATAATAAACTCACTCCCTTCTCCTTCTTTCGTCTCCACTTTTATTTCACCACCATGTGCTTTCAAGATATCATAAGCCAATGATAAGCCCAACCCGGTTCCCTGTCCCGTTGGTTTCGTGGTAAAAAAAGGTTGAAAGATCTTATCCAATACATTTTGAGGAATCCCGTTACCATTGTCTGCAACAGAAATCAAAACCATATCGTCGGCTTTTTTTGTGTTTATCGAAACAGTTGGCTCATACACAATCCCCCCGGAGTTTATCCCGATATTGTCGGGAGGGGGCGGGAAGGATTTTTGTTTTTCATTAACTGAATAGAAGGCATTGTTCATTATGTTGAGAAGCACCCGGCCAATATCCTGTGGCACTATATTTATTTTACCAATACTGTTGTCAAAACCAGTCTTAAATTTCGCATTAAAAGTTTTGTCTTTTGCGCGAAGACCATGATAGGAAAGGCGCAGGTATTCATAGACCAGGGCATTTAAATCTGCCGGCTCTTTTTTCCCGTTGCTGGTTCTGCTATGCTGCAACATGTTTTTAACAATAGCGTCTGCTCTCTTTCCATGATTACTTATCTTTTCTTCATTGGCACTTATATCTGAAGCGATTTTTGTTGCCAGTTCAGTATTGCCCGATGACAACGCTTCTTTCATTTCGTCAATCAACTCAGTGTTTATGTCAGAGAAATTATTAATGAAGTTCAGGGGATTTTGAATTTCATGAGCAATACCCGCCGTTAGTTCACCCAGGGAAGCCATTTTTTCAGATTGTATCAATTGCGCCTGTGTCGCTTTAAGGTCAGCAAGTGCATCTATCAGTTTTCTCTTTTGTGACTCAATTTGTTCATTCAGTTTGGTGAGCTCTTCATTCCTCCGGCGGGCAGCTTCGGCATCTTTTTTTGCTTCTTCCGCTTTTTTTGATATCTCCAGGTTTAATACTTTTTGATTAATGGCGTTTTTATGCAGCTCTTTCTCTGCACTGATATGCATTTCAAGTTGCTCGATGGCCTGTTTAAAATCCCCGTTGCGTTTATAATACTCGTACAAATAAAACTTTGCTTTGCTTAGCAGGTCAAGGGCTTTGGTTTGCTCAGCAATCTGCAGCGCCCTGGATAACCATTGCAATACTTCGTTGTCGTTTTTGCTTTCGACATCAGGTTTACGTAGACCGGCCAAAAATAAAAGTACTTCCGCTTCGCCTTTTTTATCACCGCTCGTTTTTCTTATCTGCAGGCTTTCATCACAAAATTTTGCAGCCTGATCCGGATCATTGCATTTTTTATATATTTCAGCAAGGTGCAGGAGTGTGTTAGCCTGCCCTTTTTTGTCACCTGTACTCCTGGTTATTTCAAGGCTTTGTTTACAATAATCGATAGCCTGTGAGTAATCCTGTAGTTTCAGATAGGTAAAACCGATGTTATCAAGGCTTCCGGCTACACCCCATTTATCACCGGCTCCCTGGCGGGCAACCAGGCCCCGCAGGAAGTAATTAAGCGCCTCTTTGTAGTCGCCGGTTTCAAAATAGATAGATCCGATTACATTAATGGAGTACGCGATATACAGATCGTTTCCTATCTCTCTATATAATGCCATGCTCTGATACAAATGCTCAAGTGCCTTTTCAAAATCTCCGAGATGTTTATAAGTGACCCCTAACTGGTAATGGTTGGTTCCTTCATTCTCAATAAATTTCTTTTCTTCGTTAATTCCGAGGGCTTTTAATATAAGCTCCAATGAACCGCCGAGGTCGCCCCAGTTGCGCCGTATAATTCCTAAGTATTCATAAACTGCTGCCTGCCCTTCAAGGTCATTCAATGAATTAAATAAGGATAATGATTCCTCTAAAAGAGGCAATGCTTCATCGTTATTAGATAATCGGACATAGCAAAAACCTAATGTCCGGAGACCTTCTGCCAGGCCCTTTGAATAGTTTATGCTTCTTGAACGTTGAACCGATTCTTTGCTTAATTCAAAAGCCCTGGGAGAATCGTTTACCCTGATATTCCATGCCTCCTGGTTCAGATCATCAATTTTCTTTTCCTTTAATTGTATGGCAGTATCATTGCTCATTGTTGACGAGGGCTGAGAGAGAACTTGTTTTGCACTTCGATCGGTTTTCTAAACTTTGATAGCTCAAATTAATGATTTATTAAACACCTGTAAAATAAGCCGCAATGGCAGACCGTAAGCAAAACGTATAACACGACGGCAACGAAAGCCTCACCCTGGTCCTTTATTTCATATAAAACTCCCAGGAAATTCTGTCAGGATCTTTGAAAGCAAGGTATAATTTGTTCAGAACCGGATCCATCTTTACACCTGTATTTTCAACTCCTGCTTCTGCCAGCTTTTTTGCAAAGAGATGTAATTCTTCTTCCCGCTCACAGGTGATCGCGATGTGATCAAGTCCTACTTCAAATGGACTGAATGTTGCGTATTCTTTATTCCTGGGGTCGGCTTTTTTGAAAGCGAGAAATACATTACCGGCCACAAAAATGATCAGGTCGGGGTTTTCAATGGCCAGGGGAAAACCAAGAATGTTTTGATAAAAGTTTTTTGTTTTGGTAAAATCCATGGAACGCAGGCAAATGTGATGAATGTAACTTTTCATCGGGCTTGCATCAAAATGATTTTCCTGTTCCGTAATTTCTCCCTCATCATTTATGATAAACCGGTCTGCTGTACGCAGCGTAATGCCTGCGCCGGTTAACGTAATCTCCGCTTTGGTTACCAACCCTGTCAGTGAGTCATTGTAATAATGGTCGTAGATATGAATGATAATTCCATCCAGCGCCGGCTCCAACGGTTTCCACCACTGTTCCAGCAGGGCCTGTTTGCCTTTGATAGGGTGGTGCACTCCGCCGGGAGCAATCGGCGCTCTAAAGACAATATCATTGCTGAAAGGGATGACCGAAAAATTTTTATCTCTCAGTGCCTGGAAGTAAGTTTCTGACACTGATTTTAATTGTTGTTTACGATTGTCACCCATAACTGTGAAGTTTAGTTTTATGATAGTTGTTAATTAGCCGGTATCGTTATAATGAATTCCGAACCTTCAGTTTCCTGGGTTTTTACTTTTATTTGACCACCGTGTGCCTTTACAATATCGTAGCTCAGGGACAAGCCCAATCCCGTTCTCTGCCCGGTTGGTTGGTCAAGGCTTTTATATTAGATCATTCCACAAAATACATATCTATCTCCCCTTTATTCTTGGCTCCAATTTTTCCGCGGTGTACGCAAGTAAATTGTTCTTTAACCAACTCGTATGTTTGTTGTGAAATATTGATCCTTCCCGGCACACCTGATTGTTCCATTCTTGCTGCCAGGTTCACCGAATCACCCCAGATATCATATTGAAATTTTTTTATTCCGACCACTCCGGCAACAACAGGGCCGGTATGAATGCCAATGCGTAATTCAAAATAAGGCTTGTTTGATGATACTCTTTCCTGTTTCAGTTTTTCAACAGACTGTTGCATAGCAATGGCTGCTTCAATCACATCTTGCGCTGTTGCATAATTTTTTTCCGGAAGTCCACCGGCTGCTATATAAGCATCACCAATTGTTTTTATCTTTTCCAGTTTATAGTTTTGAATTATACCGTCAAAAACACTGAAGTAAATATTAATCTCCTGTACCAGTTCCTGTGCCGTCATTTTTTCGGCTATCTGAGTAAAGTCTTTAATGTCGCTGAACAATATTGTTACTTCATCAAAAGCCTTTGCAGTCGTATATCCTTTTTCCTTTAATTCGTCAGCTACTTCTGAAGGCAGTATATTTAAAAGCAATTCATCTGATTTTTCTTTTTCTTTCTGTATAATGACATTTCGTTTCTCAACCTCGGATTTCTCCTTAACTACTTCGGCTGTTCTTTCCTTTATCGTTTTTTCCAGCTTTTTTTTATGATTGCGTAAAACAGCCGTACGCCACCGGTAAATACCATATAATAGAAAAAGTATACTTATAGCAGTTATTGACCTAAACCACCAGGTTCTCCACCATGGCGGCAATACTTTAAAACTATAACTGATAAGATCGCCCCATATTCCTTCCGGGCTTCTTGCTTTTAATTTAAAAGTGTATTTTCCTTCTGAAATATTACCAAAAGTGGCAGAAGATTTTTCAGTGACAGGGCTCCACTCTTTGTCATACCCTTCAAGTATGAATTGATAACGGACCATGAAATTTCTATTTGTTTCAATTGCACCAAAATCAAAACTTACCCGGTTATGCCTGTATGGCAGAACCAGGTTTTGAGGAAGGGAGAAATAGGGCGTGATGCTATCAAATTGTATATCTCTGAATTTTTTTTGTAAACTATCACGAACATTTGCTGATAATAAATTGCCAAACACCGCAACTTCCTGCTGCGAAATCAATTCACTATCGTTTTTTATTTTTCCGAGGCCATACCAATTTATTGTTTGTTCATCTATCTTAACGGATCTGATAAAAACAACTGCCGGTTCGGTATTTTTATTCAAAGCACTGGGATCAAATCGAATCACCTTACCGTCTCCACACCCACCCCAGATTACTCCTACATCTTTTCTGTTTCCATTAGGTAGTCCCCATTTTGATCTGCAAACATTAAACGCCAGGTCTTTAACCGGGTACCCTGTCTCAATATTGTAAATGCCCCAAACTGATTCATAGTTTTTTAGTTGCTCATTATTTTCATTCAATAAACCAGCCTCCGTCATCTGAGCTGAATTATTTTCCCGCTTTTGATCCCTGAATTTTAAGTTGCTGAAACCTTTATTAGTGCCAAACCACAGCCCACCATTGTCATCTTGAATGATGCTGTTTACATTGTTTTCTGCAAGACCATGGCTGGTCGTAAAATTAGTAAAACTGGTACCATCGTAACGACTTACGCCACCACCCATTGTGCCAAACCAAAGATTACCTGTCATATCTTCAACAATACAGGGTACAACATTATGCGCAAGTCCCTGTTTGGTTGTAAAAGTGGTGAAACTGTTACCATCGAACCGAATTACTCCGGCCCCATTGGTAGCGAACCAGAGATTTCCTTTCTTATCCTCAATTATGTTAAATATCTCATTATTTGCCATTCCCTGTTCCTTGGTAAATGTGGTAAAACTTGTTCCATCATAACGAGTTACTCCAGCAGTCACATGCCCAAACCAAATATTTCCTTTTTTATCTTCTAATATACCTTCAATGTCATTTTCCGGCAATCCTTGTTTCGTAGTAAATGTTGTAAAATGGATTCCATCGTAGCGACTTACTCCACCTCCCACTGTGCCAAACCAAAGATTTCCCGATTTATCTTCAACGATATTATATAAATTATTATGGGCTAATCCCTGGCTGGTCGTAAAGGCAGTAAATAGTTTCCCATCGTAGCGGATAGCGCCATCGCCTCTTGTTGCAAGCCAGAGATTTCCAGATTCTTTGTCGAGATTTGGTTTAATGTATATGCACTAAAACTATTGCCGTTGTACCGGCTCACGCCGCCTCCATATGTGCCGAACCAAAGATTTCCATTTTCGGCCGTTGTTATGCTAAAGACCGTATTATTCGCAAGTCCTTGTTCCGTTGTAAATGTTTCAAAAGAGCCTCCTGTTCCGGAAGAGGTAAAGCGACTCACTCCACTTCCGTTTGTACCGAACCAGAGGTTTCCATCCATATCCTCCGCAATTACGATTACATTATTTGATGCAAGTCCGTCACTCGTATCAAAATGGGTGAAGCTGTTCCCATCATAACGGCTCACTCCTCCTTCCCAGGTACTGAACCAGAGATTCCCTTTTGAATCCTCTGTTATATAGTAGATATAATTATTTGCCAGCCCATCCTTGTTTGTAAAGGTCTTAAACCCTGCCAATCCTGCTTTTGAATCATAGCGGCAAGCCCCTGCACCGAAAGTGCCAAACCATATATTGCCATTTTTATCCTCTGCAATTGTATTTATATTATTGGATAGAAGTCCATTGCTTGTATCTAAAGTCATAAAACTCTTTCCATCATATCGACTTACTCCTGCATTATTTGTAGCGAACCAAAGATTACCATTCTTATCATTAATGGCGGTCAACACATAATTATCCGCAAGTCCCTGGGCTTTAGTAAAACTCGTGAAACGTCTTCCATCATAGCGGTCTACACCACCGCCTATCGTGCAGAACCAAAGATTTCCGCTCTTATCTTCTGTAATGTGTGATATATTAGAATGGGAGAGTCCGTGGTCAACTGTAAAGTTGGTAAAACGGTCACCATCGTAACAGCTTACCCCTGCCCCATTCGTTCCGAACCATAATCGACCTTTCTTATCCATGTATCCACAGAATATCGCATTTAATGCCAATCCCTGTTCCGTATTAAGATTGATGAAATCTGCAATAGGTGATACTGCCTGTCTTATTGATGGGGATTTGAGTTCAATTTTTTCTCCTGCGCTGCTTATATTATTAATATAAAACCCGCCAGGCTTTTTTGGAATTTGTATGCTGCGTGGCGAGGGTTCATTTTTCAAATAAACGGTTTTGGGTGGCGGAGCGGTATCTAGTAAAACAGTAATTGGAGCAGAGTATGACAGTTGTGATTCGCCAGATTTGTTTTTAGTCTGTTCAACATTGACGCATGAAGCAACAAACGCAATAGAAATAAAGTATGGGGCCGCAATCTTCATTTATTATTTTCAGTTACATTTTTTGATTTCTTCGCATTTTATGTAGGCAGGATGATGGTGAATGTCGTTTCCTCGCCCTCTTTGGTTTCTACTTTCAGTTCACCGCCATGTGCTTTTACAATATCATAACTCAATGACAAGCCCAAACCTGTTCCCTGCCCGGCCGGTTTGGTGGTGAAGAAGGGTTGAAATATTTTATCCAGTAAGTGTTGCCGAATACCAATTCCATTATCGATCACAATAATTTCAACTTTGTCCCGTCCGACCGGATCGTCCGGGCGGGCATCAAGTTTCTTTGTTTTCACTGTAACAGTCGGCTCATACTGTTGTCCTGCTGAGCTTGCCGAAGCATTTTTTTCATTCACTGCATAAAACGCATTATTAATTAGATTCAGAATTACCCTTCCAATATCCTGTGGTACGACCTTTACCAATTCGATTGATGCATCTAATTCCGTTACCAATTTTGCATTGAACAATTTGTCTTTAGCACGAAGGCCATGATAAGCTAATCGCATATATTCACCTGCCAAAGCATTAATGTCAGTTAGTTCTTTTTGCCCGCTGCTTGTTCTTGAATGTTGCAACATGCCTTTCACAATCTCATCGGCTCTTTTGCCATGATGATTTATCTTTTCCTGGTTTTCTATCACATCATTTGCAATAGTCTTTACCTCGTTAAGATTTCCTTTGTCAATTTCATCTTTCATTTCAGTCAATAACTCTTTATTCACTTCAGAAAAATTATTGACAAAGTTTAACGGGTTCTGAATTTCATGTGCAATGCCCGCAGTGAGTTCACCAAGACTTGCCATTTTTTCGGATTGGATCAGTTGCGATTGTGTGGCTTTTAAGCTTGATAAAACTGATTCCAGTTCAGCTTTTTGTTTGGAAAGAAGCAGATTGGCTTTTTTTCGGTGCCGGCTGTTTCGCCACAGCATGATAGCGATAAATAAAATGATGGAAAGCCCGGCCAGCAAGGCATACATTCTCCACTTGGTGCGGAGTGCTTTTTGAGCAGCTTCCACCTCTTGCTGTCGTTGTTGCTCTTCAAAATCTATATTCTGAAACTGCTGCGCCTGTTTGGCATTAAACAGGCTATCATTTATCTTAATGATTAATGCCTGGTATTTTACAGTGCTGTCGCTGTTACCGGCAGCACGGTAATGACGGGTCAAGGCAGTATAAGACCGTAGCAACAAATCAGGAGCCTCCAGGTTTCTCGCCTCAGATAGCGCATTCGTGATATATAGAAAGGCGGAATCTTTTTTCCCGGATTCAGTATAATAATCGGCTAGTAAAAGACTGCTTGCCACCACTCCCCTGAAATAGTCCAGTTCTTTACTCGCCACTAAAGATTTTCTGTAATAGTCATTGGCAAGGGTTCTGTTTCCAAGTGCCGCATATGTACGCCCCATATTCAAAAGCACACTTCCAAGATATCTTTTAAATCCTGATTGCATCACCTGCTCATAGGCCTGCTGGATGCTGACCAGGGCGGAGTCATTTTTTTTTAAATTCAGATAGACGCGGTTCATTGTCAGATTAACAATACTCTGTATGACTACACTACCAGTTTGCTCTGCATATTGCCTAGCCAGCAGGTGATGATACCACGCTTTTTCGTAATTATTCGAGTTAGCATATAATACACCCAAACTCTGGTGAGTGAGGGCAATTTGACTTAGCCTTTGTGTATGTGGCGAAACTATTCGATAATTCTCCTCGTCATCACTAGGAAATCTGCCGACTAAAACTCGTTTTTCAATTTCGGGATCCTTAAGGATAGCCATTGCAGACAAAAATACTTGCAATGATCGGGGGTAATTGCCCCGGTTTAAAAATGCATAGCCCATTTCCCGTAACGCGCCACTTTCGTCCAGTTTAAAATGCAGTTGACGGGCAAGCAGTAATGATTTTTCAGCATAATGATAGGCACTGTCAGTATTTAACTCAGCATAATTCCTGGCAATAGTTCTCAGCAATACTAATTTAAAAGTGTCGTTTTGAGTGATGTTTACTTCACGGATAAGGCTGTCAATTTTTATCTGCTGTGCCTCTGTAATTAAAGGCAGCATTAACAGCAAATAAATTTTTGTCCGGTATTTAATCATGGTTTTATTTATGAAACCGGTAATTCAATAGTAAACTCACTTCCTTCTCCTTCCTCCGTTTCTACCTTCAATTCTCCGCCATGCGCCTTTACAATATCATAATTCGTCTGAACGACGGATTTACACGGATTTATTGATTTCACTGATTTAATCAGTTTCATTTGTATTTTTCCGTGTAATCTTTAAATCTCATTAATCCGTGGTTCAGACAACTGACAAATGAACAATAAACTCAGTACCTTCTCCCTCTTTGGTTTCTACTTTCAGATCACCACCATGTGCTTTTACAATATCATAAATTTCTGAATCACGGATTTATTCGGATTTATGGATTGCACAGATTTCATTTCAGAGTACGATTCTTTTAAAGGTTAGACTTTTACTTCCAAAATTGATCAACAAACCAACTTCCAGTCTGTATGCTTTCAGGTAATTCAACACTTGTGCAAGGTGTACCTCTTCAATTTCAATGATTGCCTTTAATTCTATCAACACTTTTCCCTCGACAACAAAGTCAGCTCTTCTTGTTCCAATAGGTTCCTGCAATTCTTTATAAAATATTTCCTGCTCAATTTCTCTGGCATATGATAGTCCGGCTCGTGTTAATTCCCAGGCCAGGGCTCTTTGATAAATTACTTCTTGAAACCCATTTCCAAGGAACTTATGGACTTCAAAGGAAGCCCCGATAATCTTTTCTGTTATTTCTTTATATTTTAATCCCGGCATTATATCAATCAGTGTAATCTTTTAATCTTAATAACCCGTGATTCAAACAACGGGCAATAGAATTATAAACTCGCATCCTTCACCTTCCTTTGCTTCCACTTTTATCTCCCTTTCCTGTGCTTTGATTATTTCATAGCTCAACGATAATCCCAAACCCGTTCCCAACCCGGTGGGTCTGGTGGTAGAGAAAGGTTGAAAGATCTTATCTAATATTTTTTGTGGAATGCCATTGCCGTTGTCTTGGAGCTAAAGTGCCTCATCCCGTTAAGCAACTTAATCTTCCTTCAATCCTCTTATTACCACATTCCCCGTCCCGCTTTGATCACAGGGATAAGCAAAGTCATAACGCCATGCTTTTGGGTTATTGATTGTTTTATAAAAGTCGTCAAGAAACTGGGTGGTTGACTTAATGTATTTCGCGTCAAGCAGAGGACAGGATGTGTAAACGTTGTAAATATCATTCTTAAGGCTGTTATATTTTGCGATAATGGCATCGAACGCCTTCAGGTCGGGCATGCAATAACCGCGGTAGCGTCTCTGCCTTATTGATGACATTAGCAATTCCTCGGCGGGGTGGGCATAGGAAGCATTTACGATTCCTGCATGATCGAAGTCGTAGGGGACTGTTATAGGCTGGCTGGTAGAATCGGGCGCGATCAGCTTAATATTTTGCAGGAATTGAACAGACCAATCAGTATTCCCGATAAGATATTGAAAAACAGCCATGCTTAAAAAATCATCCATCTTGGTTTGTTGCGGTTGTAATTTCGGATCAACAGCAATCATCTTGTTTCTCTTTGCCATTTGTTTTTCTTCTTCCAGCAGGATGCCGTAAAACGGGTCGGTCGTTTTCCCTTTTGTAACATCGTCCAGTATTACTTTTACCAGCCTTGCCCGGAAGCTGTTTGGAGTTATAATATTATATATTTTATACGTGAGCCATTCTCTCACCACATATTCTTCTCCCTTGCAGGGTACCACGAGCTTGGTCTTTTTTTGTTCCCTGAATACAGTAGAAAGATGTGGCCCTTCTTTCGGAAAATCGATCATCAGGGGAGGATAATAACAATTTTCTTTCATTCTTCGGAAATATCCCCTTGTTCTTACCTGCACCGGCATGACCATCCGGGTGCTGTCTTCCTTTGTGTATAAAAGTTCCATAGCAAAGTACTTAGGTTCGTCAACTCTGTCTCTTAACAGGTCCCTGATATTTCCTTTCAATGTTATTTCAAGTATCTCGTCACTGTCAAACAGGCCTTTTTCGGAAAATGATGGTTTCGCAGGTGCCGTGGCCCCGGTTTGTGCCCATGACCGGATCAGGCTTGCAGAAAGTAAAAAACTTAAAGCAATCAGCATGCGGAAGTTTAAGTTCACTTTCATAACTGAAGATTTTATATTTCCACTATTAATTTAATCCTTTTTGTTCATTGTGCGGCGTAATCATGCCGGTGCCGGGATGACAAATTTACTCTATTCACCGTCTTAAGTGTCCATCGTCAAATATGATTACTTCGATACCACTCACTCCGACAGTTTGAGAAAGGTTCTGTTTTCCCGGGTGGAATGTCAATTACCACATTAGATAGTATGCGGAAATAATGTTGATGAGCTCAGGATAAGCCGGAGTTGTGAGGGGAGCGAATGTCTTCTACAACCCTTTTCTTTATCACGGACATTTTATATCTCTATAAAACAGCAATCCTTGCTTTAATTGGGACTGAAGCAAGGATTGAATTTTATTAATTGTATTCTCCTGAAATTATTTCGGAGGGGCTAACACTGGCGGAGTTGGCTGAACAGAGTTGTTCTTAATCGGTTTGACTGTTTTCAAATAGGCGAATATGGCCTTAAGTTCGTCATCAGTCATATGTTTGACTGGCATCAGGGACATGGGTGGCAGCAGCGGCCTCGATCCGGCAAGTCCTTTGCTGATACTATTCTTGACAGCATAAAGAAACTGATCTTCCGTCCAACTGCCTGTACCTGTTTCATCAGGCGTCAGGTTGGCCGAATAAGTAATCCCCCAGGGACCCGTCCAGGCAGTAAAATCTGACGTGACTATTAATCCTTTACTTTCCATTTGCTTCCTGTCAACATCCGCTGCAGGCGATTTCTCAGGATGTCCGGATAACATTAAGGTGCTGTCATCGGCCGGCCCCATGGGTGTCATTTTCTTGGGGGTATGGCAATCATTGCAGCCGCCGATTGTGACGAGGTGTTCACCCCATTTAACCTGGGTTTCATAACCTCCGAAATTGGGTTTTTCTACGGCGGCTGTTGATGCATCTGTAGATTCGGCTGGTTTGTTCTCTGTACATCCGGTAAAACAGATTGCACCGAATGCCAGGGCGGTAATAAGGATAGAAAAAAATTTACTCATAATTGTTGGGTTTTGTTTTATTGTAAATATAAATTATATAGACAAACCAGGGGATGGAATAATGCTAAGCCGGCGTTTGTTCAGAAGGGTAGACATAAGAAAATATTCCACTGCAACATTCAGCCTTCAAGCTAAGAAATCCGCATGATATAAACAATAACGTTATTTGCCATCATGATTCAAATCAACAGGCAATTGAATAGTTAACTCACTTCCTTCTCCCTCCTTTGTATTTACGTTAAGTTCTCCGGCATGAGCTTTTAAAATAGCATAAATTGTCTGAATTACAGATTTGCACAGATTTATGGATTTCACTGATTTAATTTTTGTATTTGTAATAATATTCATCTGTGTAATCTTTTAATCAAACTAATCCCTGCCTGCCTGTCCGGGAGGCAGGTCCGGCAGGCAGGCGTGGTTCAAACAACTGGCAATTGAATGATAAACTCACTTCCTTCACCTTCTTTCGTTTCCACTTTCAATTCACCTCCATGTGCTTTCACAATGTCATATGCCAAACTTAAGCCCAACCCTGTTCCTTGCCCCGTAGGTTTTGTGGTGAAGAAAGGTTGAAAAATTTTATCAATGATTTTTTGGGGAATGCCGTTTCCATTATCTTTTACGGAGATCAAAACTTTATCGCCGATCTTTTTTGTGCTTACCGAAACAATCGGTTCGAAACCAATGCCAGTTTGTTTTTTCCTTTCACCAACCGCATAAAATGCATTATTTATCAAGTTCAGAATAACCCGACCAATATCATGGCGAATGATATTGATGTTCCCGATACTTTCATCAAAATCGGTTTTTAACGAGGCATTAAAGGCCTTGTTTTTAGCACGAAGGCCATGGTAGGAGAGACGCAGGTATTCATCGGCAAGGGCATTGATATCGGTGGGCTCCTTTTGTCCAGTACTTGCACGGGAATGTTGAAGCATCCCTTTTACAATGGAATCTGCACGTTTGCCGTGATGGGCGATCTTTT
>Ga0137431_1000425_pt1 | contig 15905 bp, 16 predicted proteins | sample EasRivERMZT800_2_FD_104646 | JGI IMG/M metagenome (GOLD analysis project Ga0137431, IMG submission 104646) | Soil microbial communities from meander-bound floodplain in the East River, Colorado, USA - East River MetaG ERMZT800_2 | ecosystem: Environmental > Terrestrial > Soil > Floodplain ... | reverse complement strand
TACTTTCAGGCCAAGTGTGCGGGCAGTAGACGGCATAAACTGCCATGGCCCTACCGCACCCGCCCAGGATCTCGCATTATTCTTCAACTGCGATTCAACTACAGCCAGGTATTTCAATTCTTTGGGCAGGCCATGTTTGGTAAGAATGCGGTCCATCATGTCGAAATATCCTTTCCCCCAGTCCTTCATTGCATTCATAGATTTACTATGCCTGGCCATGTAATCTTCCACAAAACTTATTGCTAGGGGGTTTAATTGCTCCATACTGGCCCCATTGGAAAGGGTGGAAGTACTGACAAACAGATCCTTGAATCCACTTTTGGGGTCAATTAAAACAGTATCTTTCTTAAGGGAGTCTTTTGCCTGAATGCCGGCCGTGTCGGAAACAGGCTGGTGGTTAAAACCGGGCTCAGCCTTTGAATAACTCGAAAAAATTAAAGCCAAAAAACAAAAAACACCAAGTCTTTTCAACATTACAACGAATATTTAGGTTCACAAAATCAGTCACTTACTGAGGGCCGGTAATGGCTGCATTAATCGTTTAATTGTTGCATCAACTGGTTGGAAAGTCGCAGCAAAGCTAACTCATTAAAGTGACTTGACAGCACCTGCATGCCAAAAGGCATGCCATTTGTGTGTTTGAAAAGAGGCAGTGAAATGGCGGGAATTCCGGCCAGGTTGGCCATAACAGTATAGATATCAGCAAGATACATGGCTATTGGATCCTCCATTTTTTCGCCGATCTTGAAGGCCGTTGAGGGGGAGGTGGGTAGGAAAATGAAGTCAAAGTCGTTGAAAATCAACTGTATTTGATCAAATAACAATTTTCTAACTTTTTGGGCCCTTGTAAAGTAGGCGTCGTAGTACCCGGCACTCAGTACAAAGGTTCCAAGCATGATTCTTCTTTTTACTTCTTTTCCAAATCCTTCCGACCTGGTTGCCTTGTACATTTCAAGTAGTTCGGGTTTTGGCTGATTTGCTCTGATACCAAATTTAACCCCGTCATACCGCGACAGATTAGACGAAGCTTCTGCGGTTGTTAACACATAATAAGCCGGTACGATATGATCTATTAAATCAAAACTGGCTACCTTAACCTGGTGTCCCCGTGTTTCTAATCTTTTCAGCAGGCCTTTAATTGAGCGGGAGATTTCCGGATCCAGGCTTGGATGATTTAGCGCCTCGTCGAAATAGGCAACACGATATTTGCCTTTATCTGACAATAATGAGGAATATGCTGGTGCAGGTTGTTGGGAAACCGTGCTATCATAGGCATCTTTCCCGGACACTACTTCCAGAATAAGAGCTACATCTCTAATACTCTTTCCAAAAATGCCAATCTGGTCAAAAGAAGAAGCGTAGGCAATAAGGCCATGGCGGGAAATTCTGCCATAAGTTGGTTTGAGGCCTATAATCCCACAAAAATCTGCAGGTTGGCGTACGGAGCCCCCGGTGTCGCTGCCGAGGGATACCATACAAAGATCAGCCTGCACGGCGACAGCAGATCCTCCCGACGAGCCACCGGGGATCTTTGTTTCATCTATTGCATTTAGCACTTTGCCATATACCGAGTTTTCGTTTGTAGAACCCATGGCAAACTCATCGCAATTTGAATTGCCGATAATAATAGCCTCTTCTGCCAGCAATTTTTGTACTGCTGTGGCAGAATACAAAGAAGTGAAGCCTTTCAGGATTCCTGATGAAGCCGTAAGCGGATGATCTTTATACGCAATGACATCTTTTAATCCAATTACTACTCCATGGAGTTTGCCGATATCAGCGCCCTGCTTCCTCTTATCATCGAGCCTTTTGGCCGTGGAAATTGCTTCTTCGGCAAATACATTGACGAATGCATTCAGATGTTGCTTAGCCTGAATTTGACTAATATAATGTTCAACAGCCTGTAAACAGGTAACCTTACCTTCTTTTAGTGAAGTATGATAGTGTTGAATAGAGAAAAAGCCGAACAAAAGAAATTATCCTTTTATCATTAAAAAAGCGACAGAGTAGTCAAACGAAGAATTATCCTTACGGGGTTTTGATTTCGTTAGCGCTTTCCTCAATTTCTTTTTTCACATTACTCTTAGCATCGTTGAATTCACGAACTCCTTTACCAAGCCCTCGCATCAGTTCAGGAATTTTACGACCACCAAAAAGAAGCAACACGATGATCAGGATGATAATGATTTCATTGGTGCCGAGCACTCCTAACAAGTCTGCATGTATCATAGTAAGCAAATTAGATTTCAAAGATATGAAATTAGTGTCTCCAAAAATAGACGTACCGTTCCTAAAATAGCTGCGTCAGCAAAAAAAATCCCCCGCTAAAGCAGAGGATTTAAGATATGAGCATTTAATCGTTTATTTGGCAATTTCCAGAGTTGCCATGCGTTTTTCACGGATTCTGGCACTTTTACCACTGCGCTTACGCTGATAAAACAGTTTAGCGCGACGAACGTTCCCGGTCTTATTCAGTATAATGGAATCAACGTTTGGAGACGAAAAAGGAAATACTCTTTCCACTCCTACGCCATCAGATATTTTGCGAACTGTGAATGTGGCAGTAAAGCCAGTTCCTTGTTTCTTAATTACATCGCCCTTAAAAGACTGAATACGTTCTTTATTACCCTCAATGATCTTATAATTTACGGTAATATTATCGCCAGGCTTGAAATCAGGGAATTCCTTTCTGCTGTTTAGCTGGTCGTGTACGTATGTAATGGCGTTCATAACTCTGATTTTTAAGGAGGGCAAAGGTATGGGAAAGCAACTGAATTCGGAATATTGAATTATAATTTTTTATCAAAGCGAGCCTGAATAATTGTTATAAATTACTAATTCCCAACACTAAAAAATCACCTGGCAATATTTACCGCCCTTTTCTCCCTGATAACTGTCACTTTTATCTGGCCTGGAAAGGTCATTTCTGTTTGGATTTTTTGGGCTATTTCAAATGACAGCTTATCCGAATCACCATCTGACACTTTCTCGGCTTCGACAATCACTCTTAGTTCTCTGCCGGCCTGGATTGCATAAGCTTTTTCCACACCCGTGTACGCCATTGCAAGATTTTCGAGGTCTTTGATCCGCTGAATATATTGCTGCATGATTTCCCTTCTTGCACCCGGTCTTGCACCACTTATGGCGTCGCAGGCCTGGACTATCGGAGAAATAACATACTGCATTTCCATTTCGTCGTGGTGTGCACCAATAGCATTGATGACCGCCGGATTTTCCCCATATTTTTCGGCAAGCTTTGCTCCGAGCAAGGCATGACTTAATTCGCTTTCTTCATCAGGCACTTTTCCGATATCATGCAAAAGACCAGCACGCTTAGCCAGTTTGGGGTTAAGGCCCAGCTCAGCGGCCATGGTCGCGCAAAGATTGGCAGTTTCCCGGCTGTGCATCAACAGATTTTGACCGTAAGAGGAACGAAAACGCATCCTGCCAACCATCCGCACCAGGTCTTTATGCAAACCGTGAATTCCGAGTTCAATCACCGTTCTTTCTCCAATCTCCATCACCTGGTCTTCTATCTGCTTGCGGGTCTTCTCCACTATTTCTTCAATTCTCGCGGGGTGAATCCGACCATCGGTGACCAGTCGCTGAAGGCTTAAACGGGCAATTTCCCGCCTCAACGGATCAAAGCTGGAAAGCAGGATTGCCTCAGGAGTATCATCAACAATAAGGTCTACTCCGGTAGCTGCTTCCAAAGCACGGATATTTCTTCCTTCACGACCAATGATTTGTCCTTTTACTTCGTCACTTTCGAGGTTGAAAACCGTAATGGAATTTTCGATGGCCTGTTCGGCTGCAGTACGCTGGATGGTTTGTATTATGATCTTGCGGGCTTCCTTATTTGCCTTTTGCTTGGCGTCGTCAATAATTTCCTGTTGAATAGCCAGGGCCTGTGTATGGGCTTCGGTTTTCAGGCTCTCTACCAGCTGTGCCTTGGCTTCATCGGCGGACAACCCGGCTATTTTTTCGAGGCGGCGAATATGCTCTTCCTGGTGTTTTTCAAGTTCACTCCTTTTTATATTGACAAGGTCAATTTGCCTGTTTAGATTTTCTTTTATGGCCTCATTCTCTTTTACCTGTTTGTCGAGGTTCGCCTCTTTTTGACTGATAGATTGTTCCTTTTGCCTGATCCGGTTCTCGCCTTCGTTAATTTTACGGTTGCGGTCATTTACTTCCTTGTCGTGAGCGGCTTTTAGCTGAATGAATTTTTCTTTTACCTCTAATTCTTTTTCTTTTCGGATTGTTTCGGCCCTAAGTTCAGCTTCTTTCAGTAGTGTTTTTGATTGCAAATCGGCTTCTTCAATTATCTTCTTTGTATTCTTTGAGAAAATAAACTTACCCGCTATGATGCCAATTATAAGGGCAGCAACACCAATTATTATTGATATAAGGTTGGGATCCATGAATATGTTTTTTAATATGTTCCAAAATGAAATTGTTTATCCTGTCAACTATCACGAAAAAAAGCAGGTTTCTAACAGGCAGTAGGCGAAGATACAAAAGGGAAACAAATGGATGAAATTGCCACTGTTTAATAGAATGCCGTCCAGGCCAATATTTTGGCGAACGGTCTATATGTACCAAATCAGTCTCAGTGGTTTTCCAGCTGGCTGTCCAAAAGTCGCTCTATTAAAGACAATTTCTCATTTAAGGAGTTCTGTTGAATATCTGCCGAGCTTTGTCCCGACTGTTGCTCCGTGGCCAGCCAGATCAGCACCATGGCAATATAATCCTGCATGTCTTTGCCTGCAAACTGGGTTTTAAACTCGATCGTTTTATCATTAATGAGCTTAACCGTGCGGCGAACGGTTTCTTCATCTTTCGGGTGCATCTTGATTCGGTAACTGCGGTCGCCAATGACCACAGTTGCAGCAATTAATTGTTCCATACCTTGCATTATTCAAAAACTATTTATATTTTGGTATCACTTCTTACTACGAAGCCCGCCATCCTGTACAAAAATCGAAAATTTCTCCTCTGGAATACCGTCAAGTTAACCAAATAAATTCTGTCATGTTCGCCAAAATTAAGTCATCAAACTTTATTGATGCGCTCCAGCTGGAATTAATTACGTACAACACCAGTTCCCTAAGAGGTATTTTAAAGGACGATAAGGGTAGTGTTTGCGGTGTAATGGAAAGAAATGTTGCCGACAACCAGAAACAAATCTACTGGTCTGGATTAAACGATCTTCCATATGGCCAATACACCCTTGAGTTGTCACAGGGTGAGGAAGAAATGAAAATGAATCTTGTTAAGCGCGTGTGATTAATGGCTGAGCATTGCAATGCAACGATCAATTTCTTTCACATAGCCGTTGATCCTTTTTTCAAATTGCTTCTTTTCCTCCTGGTCCATTTCGGCTCCGTTTGTGTATTTTAATATTTCTACCTGCTGTTTCAGTTTTTCGGTTGCGGCATGAAACTCGCCCGCCTGGTCTTTCAGCAGGTTCATCTCATTTTTTAGCGCCTGATTTTCCTTTTGCAGATTGGCATGATGCTTTAAGAGCAATTGGAGCTTATCCTGTATTCTTTTCAGGTGTTGTTCTGATTCAGTCATAGCATTAGTTATGAATAGTCAATTATGAATTTCAGTCAATACCGGTTACCCTGAACAGCAAGTCGCGGTCAGCAAATTATTTTCTGATCTCTGCCTGCAAATTTTTTTCCAAACTTGTCATTATCCGGTTCATCCAGCCATCTATTTCCTGGTCGGTCAACGTTTTTTCCTCATCGAGGAAGGTGAAATTGATCGCCATTGATTTTTTACCGGCACCAAACTTTTCACTTTCAAAAACATCGAACAATTTTACTCCCTGTAATTTATTCAATTTTAGAGCCTGTACTGCTTTTTCTATCTCTTCATAAGCCAACTGAGTCGGAACCACGATGGAAAGGTCCCGCTGAACTGCAGGAAATTTTGGAATTTGGTTACACGTTGGTTTATTAGCGGCTGCTATCCCGGACAATAGGTCCCAGTTCATGTCTGAAAAGAAAACAGGCTGTTTTATATCGAATCGGCTCAGGATTTTTTTATTGACAATACCGCACTGCAATACGACTGTTTCCGCTATTTTTCCCTGCAAACCGCCGTCAAACCCGGTATCCTGTGATCTTTCAAATGAGTCAACGGTTACTCCCAGCTGCTGCAATACTTTTGAAACAATACCCTTCAATACATAAAGATCCGATGACGAAGATTTGGTTCTCCAGCCATCTTCCAGATTTTTGCCGGTAAGGTATAAACACAGATGTTCCGGCTCATCGTACTTACCGGGACCGGTGGTTGCATATGTTCTACCAAATTCAAATAACTTCAGATCATTGCTCTTTCGGTTAAGATTGTGAGCAATAACTTCCAGCCCGGTCTCCAGCATTGACGGACGAAGTATGTTCAGCTCAGCGCTGAGATTGTTCAGCATTTTAACAGCATATTTCAGTTCTTCTTCGGAGAAATAGGCGGAATTGGTTATGGAATTTGTCATGATTTCATAGAACCCAAGACCTACCAGGTAGTTTGCTGTTTTTTCTTTATACGCCTCCGGCGCATAATTATCTTCCACCGCGGGAGTTATCGTGATGGCATCCGGAATGGCGACATTGTCAAGCCCATCAATACGCAGAATCTCTTCGACAATGTCAGCCGGCAAACTGATATCCGGTTTGTGAAAAGGCACGGCCACCCTCATTTCATCAATACCTTGTTTCACCATTTCAAATCCCAGGCTGCCGAGGATATCTTTGACAGTATCCTGGTGATAATTTTTGCCACTTAATTTTTTCAGGTAATGGTATTTCATTCCAACCTGCACCTTTTCGTTTGGGTTAGGATAAATATCAACAATTTCAGATGCTATTTCACCGAGGCAAATTTCTTTTATAAGCAATGCAGCTCTTTTTAATGCAACGACTGTTCCCGAAATATCGGTTCCTTTTTCAAACCTTGATGCAGCATCCGTTCTCAATCCATGACGAAAGGATGTTTTTCGAATGGTTAAAGGATCAAAGCAGGCACTCTCTAAAAAAATACTTTTTGTTTTTTCGGTTACCCCGCTGTGTAACCCTCCAAAAACTCCTGCTATGCACATCCCATCTTTTTCATTGCAGATCATCAGATCTTCTGCTGTCAGCTTTCTTAGCTTTTCATCCAATGTAATAAACTGTGTTCCGGCCGGCACATTTTTAACAACGATCGTTTTTCCGGTTATGGCATCCGCATCAAAAGCATGAAGAGGCTGCCCGGTTTCATGCTGGACAAAATTTGTGATGTCAACAATATTACTAATGGGACGCAGGCCTATAGCTTTTAATTTTTGCTGCAACCATTTGGGGGATTCGTCGATAGTGAGATTGCTGATGCTTACACCCGAATACCGCGGGCAGGCTTCAGTATTTTCCACTTTTACACGAACAGGAAGAGAATTATTATCTGGTTTAAACCTGTTGCTATTGGGTAGTTTGGGTTTTAGATCTTTTCTATCATGATGGCTTAAATAAGCACATACATCCCTCGCTACTCCCCAGTGACTCATTGCATCCATTCGGTTGGGCGTAAGACCTATTTCATACACCCAGTCTTCATATGGTTTGAAATAATCAACAGCAGTTGTGCCCACTTTAGCTTCTTTGGATAAAACCAGTATGCCATCATGAGAAGTTCCCATCCCAATTTCATCTTCGGCGCAGATCATCCCGTAGCTTTCGACGCTCCGAATCCTTGCCACTTTCATAGTAAGCGGATCACTGTTGGTTGGATAAATAGTAGTACCAACAGGCGCCACCACTACTTTTTGACCCGTAGCTACATTGGGTGCACCACAAACAATTTGCAATGGTTCGCCATTACCAATGCTCACCTTAGTCAGCGTCAGCTTATCAGCATTGGGATGTTTTTCGGTGCTGAGCACTTCACCAATTATCAGACCCTTTAGTCCACCCCGCGCTTCCTCATATTTTTCCAGGCTTTCCACCTCCAGCCCTATGGAAGTAAGAATGCGGCTCAATCGTTCGGGATCTGCTGTTACAGGTAAATACTCACTCAGCCATTTGTATGAGATCTTCATATTTCTTCATTAAAACCAGGCTCAACCTGGCTGATTATAGCGGCAGCAAATATAACACGTTCTAAACGATCAGGTATCGACTACCGCAGGGAGCGTATTGTGTGTTGCCTTAATCGTCTTGCTTCCTTCGGACCAAAACATTTTATGTTCATCTTCTGTAGAAATGGAGTTAGTGTGCTTCTTAAATTGCGGTTGATCATTATTTAAAAATCGGCCGCCAAATTCTCCTTCAGGTTTAAAATTTTTATACACCATTGTGCCAATCTTTACTTTTCCTATGCTCAAATTTTGGCTAAATTACAAATGACGCTGGGGAATTGCCGGGCAGATCACATGTGGATAACCCTCCGGTCAACGGTGAAAAATTAGTGCAGAAAGAAAAAGTTGAGTAAATGGATTTTTGATTGGGAAATCGATTCTATATTCGCCGTCTGACTGACGGAAGGAAACATTCGGATAACAGAAAAGTAATTTTCTCATAATATAAGTCTGGCATCTTTATCCTACGGTCATTGGTGCGGAATCAATGGGTTAATTTTTTATCGCTATTACTGGACGATGGACCTGACGAATCTAAACAAAGACAGGAAGCAAAAGAGAAGATCATCATTTGACCTTGGAACGATGGTATATGGCAAAGTACCCCCGCAGGCCAAAGACCTGGAGGAAGCAGTATTGGGAGCCATTATGCTGGAAAAAACCGCATTTGATACCGTTGTCGAAATCTTAAAGCCCGAATGTTTTTATGTTGAGGCGCATCAACGGATATTCAGCGCCATGCAAAGCCTTTCCAACAAAAGCCAGCCAATCGATATACTGACGGTAGTAGAAGAATTGCGTAGTCGCGAAGAGCTTGAAATGGTTGGTGGCCCATATTATGTTACTAAGTTGACCAATGCGGTTGTATCAGCCGCTAACATCGATTCACATGCAAGGATCATTTTACAGAAATTCATTCAGCGGGAGCTGATACGTATCAGCGGCGAGATCATTGGCGATGCTTATGAAGATTCCACGGATGTATTTGACCTGCTTGATGATGCCGAAAGCAAATTGTTTGAGATAACGAATAATCATCTTCGCAAAGATTATAATTCCATTGATACCATACTGGTCAATACGATCAAGCGCATTGAAGACCTGCGCCAGCGAAACGAAGATGTAACGGGTGTGCCCAGCGGGTTTTCAGGTTTGGATCGTGTTACTTACGGATGGCAGAATACTGACCTGATCATTCTTGCTGCCCGTCCCGCGGTGGGTAAAACGGCATTTGCATTGAATCTCGCCCGCAATGCTGTCATGCATGCCACTAAACCAACCCCTGTTGCCTTATTTTCTTTGGAAATGAGCGCCGGCCAGTTGGTACAACGCATACTTTCGGCTGAAAGCGAGATTTGGCTTGAGAAAATTGCACGCGGTAAAATGGAAGAGCATGAAATGAAACAATTGTATGCAAGAGGAATTCAGCGATTGTCACAGGCGCCGTTGTATATTGATGATACACCTGCCCTGAACATTTTTGAATTGAGAGCTAAATCCCGTCGTCTCAGGAATAAACATAATATCGGGCTGGTCATCATTGATTATTTACAACTCATGAGCGGTACGGGAGAAAACCGGAATGCAAACCGCGAGCAGGAGATCAGCAATATCTCGAGAAATCTGAAAAGCCTGGCGAAAGAACTGAATGTGCCGATCATCGCACTGTCGCAATTGAGCCGTGCAGTGGAGCAGCGTGGCGCAAAAGAAGGCAGCCGCATTCCACAGTTAAGCGATCTTCGCGAATCAGGAGCAATCGAACAGGATGCTGATATGGTGATGTTCCTGTATCGTCCCGAATATTATGATATAAACTCCAATGCGGAAGGAGAGAATATTAGGGGACTAACCGAAGTAAAGATTGCCAAGCACCGTAATGGTTCTCTGGAAACAGTAAAACTAAAAGCGCTGCTGCACATACAGAAATTCACTAACTGGAATGAAGATCCCTACAGCGGAATGGGATTGCCGGCGGGCGGATGGCGGCCGGTCGATGATGGCGGAGGTGGCGAAAAACTGTATATCCAGACAGGCAGCAAAATGAATGATATTAGTGAGGATGAGGATCCTTTTCAATAACAACTTTGGATATTATTTTTTTTGTCCGGTTCATTTCGACCGGACTTTTTATTTTTACTTATGGCACTGCCCTTTTTTTATACCGGTGATTATGATGGATCATCCGACGGGATTGTTTTGGGTGAGGATACTTCCCGACATATGGTGCAGGTACTGCGTATGAAAAGAGGAGAAAAGCTGAACCTTACTGACGGGAAAGGAAATCTGCTCACCTGCGTTATCAATGAGGATCATAAAAAACATTGTACCGTATCGGTTGAATCAAAAATCCAAAACCCCAAATCAAAAAAAAATGTTGCCATAGGAATTTCCCTGTTAAAAAACGCTAACAGGTTCGAATGGTTTTTGGAAAAAGCTACCGAGTTAGGTGTGGATGAGATAATTCCTTTGGTATGCGAAAGGACTGAAAAGGAAAAATTCAGGCACGACAGGCTGCTTACGATCCTGGTAAGCGCCATGATACAATCGCAGCAATGCTGGCTGCCGGTGCTGCATGAACCGATAGCTTATGAATTGTTGTTCCGGCAGGAAGAAGTAGTCAATATTTCACAAAAGCTTATTGCGCATTGCGCAGAAGAGGAAAAGGCAAATCTCGCTGACCTGGTTAATGAAACTCATCTGTCGCAGATTCTGTTGATAGGCCCGGAAGGTGATTTCACCAGGGAAGAAATCGAACTGGCACTTCGCCATCATTTCATACCGGTAGCATTAGGGCAAACAAGATTAAGAGCAGAAACAGCAGGCGTAGTAGCCGCAGTAATTTTAAAGATTTGTTAAGATGCACATTATATATTTGGCTTGATGAAATATTTTGAAAAACTGCGGCGCATTAGCAGCATGCAGACTTATTTCGCCTCATCCGAATAATTCTTTTCATTCCTCAATTGCGGTTCATTTAGCTCTACCACATGCTTGGTCATTCTCCGGCGCATCACCATATTCAGTATTTCCACCCCAAATGAAAATGCCATACCGAAATAAATATAATTTTTCAAATGCAATTCCCCTGCTTTTTCTGCATCCCATCCTTCTATTACCAGGCTCAGTCCGATCATAACGAGAAAAGATAAAGCAAGCATTTTTAAAGTAGGATGCTTATGTATAAAGGCGGAGATTCTTGGACTGAAGGTAAACATGATGATCATGGCAATGACCACAGCAGCAATCATGATCTCTACATATTTTGCCGTTCCTCCGGCCGTGATGATGCTGTCAAATGAAAACACGGCATCTATCAGCATGATCTGCGCAATGGCCTGGCCAAGGGTAAAAACTTTAGTATTCGCCGCTGCAACATTGGGATCTTCACCTTCCAGCTTGCGATGGATCTCCATTACGGATTTATAAATAAGGAAGATCCCGCCCGCAAGCATTACAAGGCTGGCAAGATCAAAGCCTTTGCCCGCAATGGTGAAAATTGCTTTTCCTTTTTGTGATAAGAGCCAGCTTAACCCCATCAACAACAGGCTCCGGGAAAGTATACCCGTGATCATCCATACACGGCGTGCAGTTTTTTGGTCCTTTATAGCACGCAGCCGGTTCAAAATAATGCTTACAAAGATCACGTTGTCTATTCCCAAAACTACTTCCAATACTACAAGGATGATAAAGCTGATAATGCTTTCACTGGTAAACAAATGTTCCATAAATGATGTGCTAAAGTGTTCCAAAGGAATCCCTTCGGGACAAATGTGGCTAATAAAAGGCAGACAGATGAATTTATTTTAATGAATTACATATTTTCTTCACTATTCCTGGTCCTTCGTATATGAAACCCGTCCACACCTGGACAAGCGCAGCTCCCACATGCAGTTTTTCTTTAGCGTCTTCTCCTGTAAAAACACCACCTGACGCTATGATGGGAATTTCGCCGGATGTTTTTGTATGAATATATTCTATTATTAAGGTGGATCGTTCTCTAATCGGTTTGCCACTCAATCCACCCTCGCCCATTTTTTCAATTTCTTCTTTGCTGGTGAGCAGACCCGCCCGGCTAACCGTGGTGTTGGTGCATACAAGCCCGTCCAGTTTAATTTCCAACGCCAGCTCTAAAATATCGTCTATCTGATCATGCATCAGGTCGGGTGAAATTTTAAGAAGGATGGGTTTGGATTTTGCTTTACCGTTGTTGATCATCTGCAGGTGCCTCAGAATTTTTCGCAACGATTCTTTTTCCTGTAATTCACGAAGTCCGGGAGTGTTCGGGCTGCTTACATTTACGACAAAGTAGTCTACGTACGGATGCAATTCTTTAAAACATATTTCGTAATCCTTCCAGGCTTCTTCATTGGGTGTGATCTTGTTTTTGCCAATATTTCCCCCGATAACGAAGTTTCTTTCCTGTGGTCGAATTTCTGACCTCCATTTCCGTAACCTTTCCGCAACAGCTTTTACTCCATCATTATTAAATCCCATCCGGTTAATCAGCGCATTGTCGTTTGGCAGCCTGAATAATCTTGGCTTTTCATTGCCTTCCTGCGGCAACGGGGTTACGGTTCCTATTTCTACAAAGCCAAAACCCAGCGTTTCCAGTTCCCTGAGCCATTTCGCATTCTTATCAAATCCCGCCCCAAGCCCCACAGGGTTTTTAAACGTCAAATGCAATTCCGATGTGGCGAGCTGGCCATTATTTGCAGAAAAGAAATCAGCAATAATTCTTCTTATTAAGCCAATGCTGCATAACGTTTTCAGGCAGTTCATCAAAAAATAATGGATCGATTCCGGGGGGAATAAGAACAGTATGCGTCGTATAGCGTTATACATAGCGGCTGCGAAGTTAAATGAACTTTAAGATGGCTTGGTTGATATATGAACTCTGAGTAATTTTGATCATGAAAGTTGCATAAACAACCAAATGAGTTTTGGCTTTCAACTTGATAAGGGTTTAATAAACCGGTTTGTAACTGCAAACAATAAACCATAAACAAAAAACTTTTCAACATGCAGGAATCATATATAATCGCGGGATACAGAACAGCTGTGGGCAAAGCCAAACGCGGCGGCTTTCGTTTTTATCGGCCCGATGACCTGGCGGTGGAAGTAATAAAAGGACTGATGGCATCGGTGCCACAGCTTGAAGCCGGCAGGGTGGACGATGTGATTGTAGGAAACGCGGTACCCGAAGCTGAGCAGGGATTGCAGTTTGGTCGAATCATTTCCGCCCGGGCATTGGGTTTTGATGTACCGGGTGTCACGGTCAACCGCTATTGCGCTTCGGGTTTGGAGACAATAGCTATGGCCTCAGCCAAGATCAGAACAGGGCAGGCTGAATGCATCCTTGCCGGTGGTACTGAAAGCATGAGTCTTGTACCCACTGCAGGATGGAAAACAGTGCCTTCCTATTCCATTGCTAAGGACGACCCCGATTATTATCTCAGCATGGGATTGACCGCGGAGGCTGTCGCAAAAGAATACAAGGTTAGCCGCGGAGACCAGGATGAATTTTCTTATCATTCACACCAGAAAGCCATTGCCGCTATTCAGAATGGTCATTTTAAAAGCGGCATACTGCCCATCAACGTAGAGGAAACGTATTTGGATGGCAAAGGGAAAAAGCAGAAAAGAAATTATGTGGTGGATACTGACGAAGGCCCAAGGGCCGATACATCAATGGACGCACTGGCAAAACTAAAACCTGTATTTGCCGCGAACGGTGTGGTAACAGCAGGTAATTCATCGCAAACATCAGACGGCGCCGCCTTTGTGATTGTGATGGGAGAAAAAATGATGAATGATTTGGGATTGAAACCTATCGGGAGACTTGTTGCTTGTGCATCCGCAGGTGTTCCTCCCAGAGTGATGGGAATTGGTCCGGTAGCAGCAATTCCCAAAGCATTGAAACAAGTGGGAATGAATTTAAGTGATATTGATTTGGTCGAATTAAATGAAGCCTTTGCATCGCAGGCTTTGGCTGTTATTCGTGAGGTGGGACTCGACCCGGCAAAAGTAAATATCAATGGAGGCGCTATTGCCCTCGGTCATCCACTGGGATGCACGGGTGCCAAGCTTACGATTCAGGTATTAAACGATATGAAGAGGCTGAATAAAAAGTATGGAATGGTGACTGCTTGTGTGGGAGGAGGACAGGGGATTGCGGGCGTGATTGAGAATCTTTAATGATTTATAATTCGTTTTATTGGCCCTTGCAATTGCAGGGGCTTTTTATTCTTGCGGGATGTCCTGGGCATTTTCACGATGAGATTGTTTTACACAGTACCGATGCTGACGGCAGAGCTTGCTACTCTTCTCTTATCAAGACTCTTATTCCAATTTTAAATGTAGGATCGCCAATAAGCAATGTGTCATTCCTGAGAATGAATTGTCGATGTTGGTCGGTTCCAATATACCAGGGTATAGAGCCACCTCTGGGATGATGAATGACTGTTGAATCTTTATAGTCCACCGTATAAGTTCCAAAATAACTTGCCGCATTGTCCAATAGTTTTCCCAATGTAACATAATGCTTGTACGCTGAATCTTCAGAGATGAGCAATGGATCTCCGGCAGAGATGTTCAGGTTAACAATGCCACTGTTAGTGTAAGTAAAGTAGCCTTGTGGATGATCGCTGTATGGATGTGTCCATTTGCCTGAAACAGTATCAATGTCTGAATAATCAATCAGTCTCCATGTTCCCACTATGGTGCTTGGCTTCTCTTTATTTTTTTCAATCCCGCCTGAGCAGGAAAATATAAAAGTCGAAACAGTTAACAGGAGAATTAATGGTCCTTTTTTCATAATCTTATGTTGATTCGCCTTGATCACAACGTGCGATGCCGGAAGTATAAAGTCTGATAGTATTCATTCCTTCAATGAATCGTCAGCAAGGTTTTTTGCCTGAATTAACTATGTCTGTCAATAGGTTTTCGATTATTTCAAAATCAATTTTATCCGGGTTTGAAAAACGAATGACACCCTTGCCTTGATTAAGCCCTTTCAATAATTCTTTATTCGCAAGCATTACCTCATGAATCAAACAATAAAAACAGATATGAGTCTTCTGGCTTGCAAATCCTATCTCAATACCGTTATCTCTTTTATAAGTTGGCCCCCCATAAGCCATTTCTTCTTTGTAACCTTTCAAAACTTCCTTGCAAAGCAGCCGCAGCTTCGTAAGTGCTGCTTTTCTTTCTGCCGGGACATTTTTTAAATAGTCCGTTACATTTTTTGCGTCGCTTGTCATTTCTTGTCTATTATTTTATTATGCCTGTTTCCCACAGACGAGTCTGATAGCGTCAAGAACTGTATAACGAACTCGTCGTCATTCGATTTTATACTTCCGTCGCCCGGCGAATTCGGCTGGCTGCAGACAGGTTGGGAAGCGGAGTTCCTTAAACTGTTTGTGCCGATGGCCGAAACATCGTCTGTGAAATATGGGACGCCCGGAGAGAAAATAAACAAAAACTTTCGCAAATACAACGGTTGGCGATAACTTAGACAACAACATCATTGATTAGGGAAATTTTAGTAATAGCGAAGACGATTTATTCGCAGCCCCGCTATTGCAAATTCTAATGTTAGCGGCCGGTATTAGATGCCTTTAAATAATCAATCATGATTTTCACTCCTTCTTCAGGCGGCGTGGCGCTAATGCCAAATTTTTTTTCAAACTTGCTGCTGTCAAAAATGTAATCCATTTCGTATTGATACATCATCTCCGGAAATTCTTTCAACTCACGTATGAATAGTCCGATGATGAACAGCATCCAT
>Ga0137431_1000423_pt1 | contig 15945 bp, 15 predicted proteins | sample EasRivERMZT800_2_FD_104646 | JGI IMG/M metagenome (GOLD analysis project Ga0137431, IMG submission 104646) | Soil microbial communities from meander-bound floodplain in the East River, Colorado, USA - East River MetaG ERMZT800_2 | ecosystem: Environmental > Terrestrial > Soil > Floodplain ... | reverse complement strand
CATTTACCCGGAAAGCAAATGATTGGATGATTTATCTTTTACTGGAGAATTTATCTTATTTGCAAGCCAGGAATATCGAAGCGCATATAAAAAAGATGAAGAGCCGAAGGTTTTTGGAGAATTTAAAGAAATACCCTGAAATGTTGAACGGATTGGCGGATAAGTATAAAATGGAAATGTAAACAAACAGGACGTTAGCTCTCCCGATAGCTATCGGGATGGTTTAGAGCATTACTTTGACAGAGTAGGGGTCACACTCAAGTTTGACACCTATGAAGCTAAGCAATCTCTGAAACCATTACCAGTAAAGGGTTTGCTTGTTGGAAGTCAAAAAATGTAGTGTGCCGCAAGTTGTCCACAGTGATGGGGTGCTGCAATGGCTGTTACAATTTTGCGGTATGGCCTTTTTGAAAATCGAACGCAAAGACACCGGTACCTACTTGCGTATCGCCGAAAGCTTCCGTGATCAGGAAGGCAAGACCCGTCATCGCATTCTTCATTCATTAGGCAAGGTGGAAGATTATTCACCTCAACAACTTCGCAGCATTGGTGTGCGGCTTTACGAGTTGGGAGGCGGAGATATCAAGGCCTTACTGGAGGGTGCAGTTCAGGAAACGGGCCGTTTTAATTATGGATATTACCAGGTATATCGAAAGGCATTCAATTATTATGGGTTGGATGATGTACTCAGACGAATCGTACGGAAAAACAAAATAAGTTACGATTTGGAAAATGCAGTATTGCTGATGTTGCTGGAACGCCTGCAGGATCCCTGCAGCAAACGCAGCAACTATATTCATCAGCTTGATTATGCAGGCCTGCAACCTGTGTACCTGCAGCATTTATATCGTTCATTAACCAGGCTGGCAGACAACAGCGAGTTTATACAAAAACAAATTTTCTATACCGGCAGGGACTTGTTCAGTCAGCAGCTTGATGTAGTTTTTTATGATGTAACCACTTTATATTTTGAAAGTGAAGATGAATTTGAAGTTGGCAAAAGACAGTTACGCAAAAAAGGATTTTCCAAAGATGGAAAAATCGGCAATACGCAGGTGTTGTTTTGTATGCTCATTGACAAGGATAAAAATCCTATCGGTTATCAGTTGTTTAAAGGCAATACATTTGAAGGACACACTTTGCCCCTTGCCATTGAGCAACTTAAAAAACGCTACTGTATTGATAAAATTATCATCGTAGCCGACAGGGGTATGATGGGCAAAGAAAATATAGAGACCATTACCCAAAACGGCTTTGAATTTATTATGGGGGATCGTCTCAAAAATTTACCGCACGGTCTGCAGCCCTTTTTGCTGGATTTAAAAAATTATACCCGGGAGTGGATATACCATGATGAAAAGGGAGAAGCTATTATGTTACTCTATTGTGTAACCCAACATGCGGGCAAAACTATCATAGCTACTTACAGTGCCAAGCGGGCGGCAAAAGATAAACACGACAGAGAACAGAAAATAAAAACAGCCGAAGTGCTGCTGAAGCGGCCTTCACTTATTAAAAAGAAAGCCAGCCGTTACTTTATCACCCAACAGGGAGAAAACACCTATATGCTAAACATGGATAAAATAGAAAAGGATGCCTGCTATGATGGTATCCTGGTCATTGCCACCAACGTCAAAGACTTTACCCATGAAAAAATACTGGAACAATACAAACAGCTCTTTAAAATAGAGCATACCTTCCGGGTATTTAAATCGCATTTGGAAGCACGACCCATGTTCCACTGGACAGATAAACGCATAGCAGGGCATATCTGTCTTTGTTACATTGCCTATACTTTGCTGAATTGGGTTTTGCAAAAACTAAAAGACTTTCCTATTCCCATGACCGAAAATGTTCTCAGGCAAATGCTGAATAAAATGCAGGTGAGTCTCCTTGAGCATAAAGACAAAAAAATATACCTGCGATCGGCACAACAACCGCACGAAGCCAAACTTCAGCTGAAGCTGGGAGTCAGAATACTTCCACCTATCCTGCCATTGGAACAGCTTACTAAATATATCTGATAATTAATCCGTCTTGTAGTGTGCCAATTGAAAGGGCCTGCTATTGATTATCACTTTGTTAGCTCCGCTGCTTGTCAAACTTGAGAAAAGGATGAAGAGCCGAAGGTTTTTGGAGAATTTAAAGAAATACCCTGAATTGTTGAACGGATTGGCGGATAAGTATAAAATGAAATGTAAACAAACAGGACGTTAGCTCTCCCGATAGCTATCGGGATGGTTTAGAGCATTACTTTGACAGAGTAGGGGTCACTGGTTCGAGTCCAGTACGTCCCACCAGGACTATCAACGGTGGCACAAATTGCAAAATGCTCCATTTGGCTGGTTTCTATAATAGAAAGCAGCCTTCTCATATCTTCCAGTCCACAATATTGTTCACTAATTCTTCTTTATAAGGCGCTGTGATCCGGATATAGTTATCGGTATAACCTTCCATCATATTTCCTTTGCTATGTTTTTCAAAAAAGACCTTGCGGGTTTGACCGGAATGTTGCTCCGAAAAGTATTGCATCTTCATGTAAGAAAGATTGCGAAGTGTTTTATTTCGCTCATGACGAACACCCATTGGCACAACGGGCTTTATAGCCAATGCATGGGTGTTGTCCCTTTCCGAATAGGTAAATACATGCAGGTAGGAAACATCGAGTGAATGAAGAAAATCGAACGATTCTTTAAAATGGTCTTCCGTTTCGCCGGGAAAGCCAACGATCACGTCAGCACCAATCGCACAATGTGGCATTAATGTTTTGATCAGCTTCACCCGGTCAGCATATAATTCCTTTCTATATCTTCTTCTCATCATGCCAAGAATAGTATTGCTGCCGCTTTGAAGCGGAATATGAAAATGAGGCATGAATTTATCGCTGTTGGCAACAAAGTCTATAATCTCGTTACTAAGCAAATTGGGTTCAATCGACGAAATACGATAGCGCTGTATTCCTTCTATTTTATCCAGTTCACTAATCAACGAATAGAAATTTTCCTTTTCAGCAATAGAGGCTTTCTTAAAATCCCCCCTTCGCGGGGTGGGGGGGCTAAAGTCGCCGAGATTTATTCCTGTCAATACAACCTCTTTTGTTCCCGTTGCTGCCAGTTCTTTTACCGTTTTAACTACATGTTCAATACTGTCGCTCCGGCTTTTTCCTCTGGCCATAGGTATTGTGCAAAAGGAACAATTATAATCGCATCCATCCTGCACTTTTAAAAACGTTCGGGTGCGATCATTTAAGGAATAGGAGGAATGAAAACCGGATACTTCTTCAATATCACAACTGCATATTTTTGCTGAGTCTCCTTTTGCCAATTCCCGTATATGTTGGGCGATATTGAACTTTTCAGCCGCACCAAGCACCAGGTTGACACCCGGAATTTCGGCAATCTCTTTTGGTTTTAACTGTGCATAGCATCCTGTAATCACTACTAAACTTTCGGGGGCTTTTCTTTGAATGCTGCGTACCCAATAGCGGCATTCCTTATCCGCATTTTCCGTAACTGAGCAGGTGTTGATCACATATACATCGGCCTTATCGCTAAATTCCTTTTTCTCAAAGCCTTCATTCTCCAACAAGCGGGAAAGGGAGGAGGTCTCAGAAAAATTGAGCTTGCAACCCAGGGTATGAAATGCCACCGTTTTTGATTCAGCCATAAGGCCGCAAAGATAGATCAGCGGTTGCAGGATTAATTTGATTTCTTTGATTTTTTTAATTCAGCTATTTTTAACCAAACGTTTGACTGTGAATAGAAAATTGTTGCCGCTGCTTCTAATTGTTGTGCTGGCTGTTGTATTGTTCTTTGTTAAAAGGTTTACAACAGGTAGCAGCGGGAATTCCAAAAAGCAGGTAACAAAAAAAGATCATGATCAGGATCCGGATGTGAATCGCAACAGGGGCTTTGATCGCAGAGTTTCCTATATTGAATATACAGAACATTCGAAATGCCGCATGCAATGCCGGAAGATTTCGCAATCAGAAGTGGAGGAGATCATGCTAGGCGGGAAAATAAACTATTCAAAAAGTGATGTTAAGGATAGGCCTTGCCCGACTTATGCCCTGGAAGGCATTACACATGACAACCAGCGGGTGCGCATCGTCTTTGCTCAATGTGATTTCAAGACAAAAGTTGTTACAACCATTGATCTCGACACGGATTGGGAATGTTATTGTCCCGGGGATGATTCAAAACACAAAAACAGGTAATGATGCGATTGGTGTTAAAGCCGCTGCAGTTTTTCTATAATATTTATGCAATTGTATTTTTTGTAGCAATTATGCTGCTGATTTTTCCCTTTGTGATAATAGCGAGTTTCTCCGGCCGGATAAAGGGAGGCAACATGATCCTTCGGTTGTGTATGATATGGGCCGATATTTGGTTTCCATTGGTCTTTATCGGCATCAAAAAAATATTTGAATCACCTCACGATAAAACGAAGCAATACATTTTCGTCACCAACCATATTTCTTATCTCGACTCGGCGGTTTTGGTAAAGGCTTACCGCCAGCCAGTCCGGCCCCTTGGGAAGGTAGAGACGGGAAAATTGCCGGTATTCGGATTTATTTACAGGAAAGCAATAGTGTCAGTCGACAGAAGCAGCGCAGAAAACAGGATCACCAGTATTCGAATATTGAGATCGATTATTTCAAAAGGCATTTCGGTATTGGTGTTTCCGGAAGGAACTTTTAATATGACCAATAAACCGTTGAAAGAATTCTATGAGGGGGCTTTTCGACTTGCCCTGGAAACTCATACGCCGATCAAGCCTGTCTTGTTCCTGGATACTTACGACCGGATGAATCATAAAGGGTTGTTGTCACTCACACCCGGCAAATGCCGTATTGTGTACCTGGACGAAATTCCTGTGAGGGACTTACAGATCGGAGATGTTCAATCTCTTAAACAAAAAGTATATGAGCTAATGGAAAAAAAGTTGATTGACTATAAAGCGACATGGATAACCCCAGCCCCCTCTAAATCAATCCCGATAGGAGAGACTTGCTAACATACAGACCATATTGGTTGGAGATTCTTATTTTTATTAAAGAGTTAAAACATTCAACGAAACCGAAGCGCTATGCGTGATGATCAATTGGCTAGTGGGGACAGTGGGTTGGTGGTCCCGACAGGTCGGGATCGGGATAGGGCTTTTGCTGAGATCATCATTCCCCTTGCATTGCCCAAAACATACACCTGGCTGGTGCCACCGCAACTGCTTGACACGGTAAGACCCGGCTGCAGAGTTGAAGTAAACCTGGGAAAGAATAAAAAATACGCCGGTGTTGTAAAAAAACTGCATTCTGAAAACCCTGGATTTATTGAGCCAAAAGAGATATTAAACGTCCTGGACGTTGAACCGGTCGTGTTTGAACAGCAACTTAATCTTTGGGAGTGGATGGCTGGTTATTATATGTGCAGCGAGGGAGAAGTAATGGCGGCGGCATTGCCTGCACATTTCAAATTGTCGAGTGAAACCGTTTTGATTTACAACGAAGAATATGGAGATGATTTCTCGGCATTGGATCATGATGAATATTTGGTGGGTGAAGCGCTATTGATAAAAAAAGAATTGAAGTTGCCCGAGGTGCAGCAGATACTCGATTCTGCTCATGTGTATCCGGTGATCAACCGATTGATTCAAAAAAAAGTTTGTTATGTATGGGAAGCATTGAAGCAAACGTATACCGCTAAAAAAGAAACCTACGTACTGCTCAATCCTCAGTATGATAATGAGGAAGAATTGTCAAAGCTCCTGAATGAAGATAAGAAGTTGCAAAGGGCGGAAAAGCAAATGGAATTATTGCTTAGTTATTTGCATCTGCTCAAAACAGAAGGCGAAGTAATTAAATCTGAGCTGCTGAAAAAATCCGGTGCTACGGATGCGCAATTAAAAGGACTTGTTGATAAAAAAATCGTATGGCTGGAAAAGAGAAATATTGACCGGCTTCCGTTCTTACCAAAAGATATCAGGATCGATTTTGAGTTGTCACCGGCCCAGGAGAATGCGTTGGTGGAAGTACAGCTTGCCCTGGAGACAAAGGCTGTTTGCCTCTTACACGGAATTACATCAAGTGGCAAAACAAACATTTATATCAAATTAATTGAGCAATTTATCCGGAAAGGCAAACAGGTTTTGTATATGCTGCCCGAAATTGCATTGACCTCGCAGATCATAAGGAGACTGCAGAAACATTTTGGCGGCTATATAGGAATCTATCATTCTAAATTTTCACAAAATGAACGGGTAGAGATTTGGAATAAAGTAAAAAACAGCGAGCTGAAAGTGATATTGGGTGCCCGCTCATCTGTATTTCTTCCATTCTCCGACATAGGCCTGATCATCTGTGACGAAGAGCATGATACATCTTATAAACAGCAGGAACCAGCGCCCCGTTACTATGGACGCGATGCGGCCGTATATTTTGCTTCTTTATTCAATACGGACAACGGTGTGCCAGGTGCAAAAGTTGTCCTGGGAAGTGCGACGCCATCATTGGAATCATATTATAATGCAGTCACCGGAAAGTACAACCTGGTTGAATTAAATGAAAGATATGGTGATGTGCAGATGCCGAAAGTTGTAGTGATTGATACAAAAAAAATTGAACAGAAAGACAAGTCAAAGGTTATGTTGTCCCCGCAATTAAAAGAAACGGTGCAGGCCGTGCTTGACAGGAACCGCCAGGTGATCCTGTTTCAAAATCGCAGGGGATATACCCCCTACCAAATCTGCAAAGTATGTGGCTGGGTGCCTCAATGCCGGTATTGTGATGTTTCGCTGACCTTTCATAAATTCTCGAATAAGCTGCTTTGTCATTATTGCGGGACCACTTATCCGCCCGTAGTTATTTGTGCCGCTTGTGGCAGTCACAATTTCGCAGAAAGGAATTTCGGAACTGAAAAGATAGAAGAAACTATACAGGAAACTTTTCCTAAAGCCAAAGTAGCCAGGATGGACATTGATACGGTGAAAGGGAAAAATGCACATGATGTCTTAATACAGCAGTTCGAGCAACGCCGTATCGATATTTTAGTAGGAACTCAAATGGTAGTAAAAGGATTGGATTTTGATAATGTGGATGTCGTTGGTGTCCTGGATGCAGATGGGTTATTGCATTTTGCCGATTTCAGGGTGAACGAAAGGGCTTTTCAACTGATGGAACAGGTAAGTGGCCGCGCCGGAAGAAAACCCGTTTCACAAACGGGTGTTGAATCAACAGGCAGTGTTTTGATTCAAACATATCAGCCGGCACACCCGGTGTTGCAGTATGTACAGCAGCATGATTACAAAAAGATGTTCGCCGATGAATTAGATAAGCGAAAACAGTTTTATTATCCTCCTTTTTCCCGACTGATCAACATTTCCTTTAAACACAAGTTAAAAGAGATCGTAGATGCTGCAGCACACCAGTTTGCCAATGCACTGAGAAGTAAATATGAAAATTACCTGGTTGGTCCTGCAGAGCCAGTTGTAGGCCGTATCCGTAACCAATACCTGATGGAATTGCTTTTAAAATTGCCGAAGGATAAAAGCTTCCTCGCGCAATGTAAAAAAGATATGCTGGAGCAGGCTGCAGTCTTACATTCAGAAAAAAGATTCAGAAGTGTGGTGATCGTTCCAGATGTGGATGTGGTGTAGCTTATTTGATCCGATCTTCTCGGAAAATAGTTCTATAGTTTGAAAAAACTGTATTGTAGTGCAGCACCGTCCCCTAAATCTTCGCATCCGCCAGCCTCTTAATTTGATCGTAAGAATACCTGAAAAATCCCTTTTTATCTTCTTTGGCAACATTCAGCATCGCTGCTGCCACGGTTTTGCCGGGTATAGCTCGATATTTTCGTAGTGACCCAACGAATAACGGTGATAAAAATTTCGCCGTGGCTTGTACCAGGGGTTCACCTGTACGTTTTTCATTCCTCTCGCCAAGCAGCATAGACGGCTGCATGATATGAACCGCATCCAACCCAACTTTTTGAACGGCCTGCTCCAGTTCGCCCTTTAGCCTCAGATAAAAAGTGCCGCTATTTTTGCTAGCGCCTACAGAAGAGACCAAAATAAATTTTTTGCAGCCTGCATCTTTGCCAAAGCCGGCAGCATTCAATGGAATGCCGAAATCAATTTTCCGGTACAATTCATTATCGCCCTTTACATTTTTTTGTGTAGTTCCAATGCAGCTGAAAATCACATCGCTTCCCTCTAATGCAAGCTTAAATGATTCAGCATCGTTAAAATCAACCAGTTTCACCTCCATCCTCGGATCTTTTTTTGAATATGGACGACGTACCAATACTCTTACAATATTGAAATAATCATCTGCCAGTAACAGGTCAAGCAGGTAACTGCCTATCATCCCTGTTGGGCCTAAAACGGTTGCTGTTTTCTCACTCATATATTTTAGTGTTATTTTGCCAACACGCATGACCGGGTTAGAACCGGACGTGCATAAACAGTATGCAAGTTCAGGAAAATGTTTCTTTAAAACCTTACAATACGTTTGGCATTGATGTCGAAGCGAGGTACTTTGTCCGTTTTAAATCAATAGATGAGTTAAAGTCGATTTTAGCTGGTAACCAAAAATCAAGAACTAAAAACTTTGTTCTTGGCGGTGGAAGCAATATTTTATTCACCAAAGATTTTGATGGCATTATTTTGAAAAATGAAATATACGGGAAAGCAAAGATTGCCGAGGATGAAAACTTTGTTTATATAAAATGCGGGGCCGGAGAAAACTGGCATCAGTTTGTATTACATTGTATCGGGAACTACTGGGCAGGTATCGAAAACTTATCGCTTATTCCGGGTTGTGTTGGGGCATCACCCATGCAAAATATCGGAGCTTATGGCGTGGAGATAAAAGATGTTTTTCATGGATTGACTGCATTCCATTTGCAGGAGCAACGGGCTTACAATTTTACATTAACAGATTGCGAGTTTGGTTATCGCGAAAGTGTTTTTAAAAGAAAATATAGGGATGAGTTCGTCATACTCGATGTGACTTTGAGGCTTAGCAAGAAACCGCACTTTAATACGAGTTACGGAGCTATTGAAGCAGAGTTGAAGAAAATGGGAGTCCAGGAACTAACTATCAGCGCCATTTCACAGGCTGTAATTAACATTCGCTCTTCTAAATTACCTGATCCTGCTGATATTGGTAATGCAGGCAGTTTTTTTAAAAATCCATCTGTCCCAGCTCTTTTATTTGAAAACTTAAAATTAAAATTCCCCAGTATTGTTGGTTATCAAAATACTGATGGTACAGTAAAGCTGGCAGCCGGCTGGCTGATTGAACAATGTGGTCCCACTCAGGCCAAAAGCTGGAAAGGTTTCAGAGCAGGAGATGCTGGTGTGCATGCAAAGCAGGCGCTGGTATTGGTTAATTACGGGCATGCATCAGGAAAGGAAATATACCAGTTAAGCCAGCAGGTAATGCAATCGGTTTTTGAAAAATTCGGTGTAATGCTGGAACGAGAAGTAAACATCATTTGACCCGGCGTTTATATAATCATGCTTCCTCATCAAATTCTTCATCATACTCCTTTCCGCCAAGATTCATCATACTTCCGATCAGGTCTTTAAATTCAACACGGGTTTCAAATATTTTTTTACTGATCAGCGAGTAGGAGGCAAGTCCGTGCAATACGAATTCCATCAGGAAAGCTGTTTCACTTTCATTAGCGTGGGCAAAATATTTTTTTACCAGCGCATGAAGTCCATCCACCTGGTATAGCAAAATTGTTTTGTCTTTATCACTGGTATTGAAAGACACATTCAGGTGATTGCCTTTGTCAAACCAGGCAGTAATAGACCGGTAAGGATTTTCATCATCCTTCGAAGGCAGGGTGGGTTTGCCGGTAGGTTTTCTTTTCTTAAGCGAGTCAGGGTTTGGAAAATATTGAATAAACTGGGTTCGAACGGCTTTGTCGAGAAGATTCATGGCAACCTGGAAAGGTCCTTCCTGCTCACCTTCGTAAACCAACTCAATTTTCCCGGTAATGGAAGGAATGATACCGGCCAGGTCGGCAATCCAAACCTGCGTGTGCTTTTCATTATTAATAATGGCTCTCCGTTCAGCAGCGCTGATGGCATTTTCAAATGCTGAAATCGTTAGCCTGGCACTGACGCCACTTTTTTTATCTACAAATTCACTGGCCCTCGCTTCAAAAGCTACCTGTTCAATCAGGCGTTTTACAAGGTCACTCACCCTTATTTTCGATTTTTGTTCTTCGCTTACAGTAGCCTCTTGTTCAGTTATCTCCAATGCATGTTCGAGGGTTTTGGGATAATGTGTCAATATCTGGCTTTCGATACGATCTTTTAACGGTGTAACAATAGAACCGCGGTTGGTATAGTCTTCCGGGTTGGCCGTGAACACAAATAAAATGTCAAGCGGCAGCCTCAATTTAAATCCCCTGATCTGCACATCGCCTTCTTCGAGTATATTAAAAAGTGCTACCTGTATTCTTGCCTGCAGATCCGGCAATTCATTGATGACGAATATGCTTCGGTTGCTTCTTGGAATAATACCGTAATGAATCACTTTTTCATCTGCAAAACTTAGCTTAAGGTTGGCTGCTTTGATGGGGTCAATATCACCTATAAGATCCGCAACACTTACATCGGGAGTAGCCAGCTTTTCCCCGTAGCGTTCGCTTCGGTGCACCCAATGTATCGGTGTTTCATCACCATAAACTGCTACCTGGTCCTGCCCGAACTTTGAAATAGGGTATAAAGGATCGTCATTGATCTCGCTGCCGGCAATAGTGGGAATATATTCATCCAGCAGGTCGGTCATCTGCCTTGCCATTCTTGTTTTGGCTTGCCCGCGCAAGCCAAGAAAAAGAATATTGTGCTTGCTCAATAAAGCTCTTTCCACATCGGGTATTACGGTATCCTCATAACCAATAATGCGGGGGAATGTGGTTTCCTGCTTTTTAAGCTTTTCAATCAGGTTGCGCCTTATTTCTTCCTTAATTCCTTTTGTCTGATAGCCGGTCGCTTTTAATGCGCCCAGTGTTTTAATTTTGTCAATGTTCATCGTGTCTCTTGTGTTACCAGCTTTTAAATATCTATTTTGTTTGTGTGAGGTCGATTTAAAAACCGTCGCCGGCTTTAGTGTCAGTAAGCCTCCCCTTCGGGGAGGTTTGGAGGGGCCTAATACACTGTTTTCCTCTTCCCACTTTCAAAATCTTTAAAGATAAATGCCCCTAGCTTGTCCAGTGACGCAAAAAATGCCTTACCATGATTCATCTCCGTAAACTCCTGCACAAATCGCTGAAGATAGGGATCGGTTGCGATCATAAAGGTGGTGATAGGAATTTTTAACTTTTTGCATTGTGCTGCCAGGTTCATGCAGCGGTTTACCACTTTTCGGTCAAGTCCAAAACTATTCTTATAATAACGCTTACCGATCTTTAAACAGGTTGGTTTACCATCGGTAATCATAAATATCTGTTTGTTGGGGTTTTTTCTCCTGCGCAAAATATCCATCGCAAGTTCCAATCCCGCTACTGTGTTTGTATGGTAGGGGCCCACTTGCAGGTAAGGAAGATCTTTCACTTCAATTGGCCATGCATCATTTCCAAATACAACAATATCCAGAGTGTCTTTGGGATATTTTGTTTGTATCAGTTCGCTCAATGCCATTGCAACTTTTTTAGCTGGCGTAATTCTGTCTTCGCCATACAATATCATCGAGTGGGAAATGTCGATCATCAGCACCGTGGACGTTTGTGCCTTAAAATCAGTTTCTCTTATTGTCAGATCGTCCTCCACCAGCCGGAAACTTTCCACGCCATGATTGATCTGCGCATTGCGGATCGATTCGGTAAAATCAATCTGTTCCAGCATATCGCCAAACTGGAACTGCCTTGTTTCAGGATTTTGCTCATCGCCCAGGCCGGGTTTGAAGCTGTGATGATCGCCCTGTTTCGTTTTCTTAAGCTTGCCAAAAATTTCTTCAAGACTTTTCTTCCGGATTCCCTGTTCTGTTTTAGGTGTTATTTTTATTTCGCCCCGTTGGTTGTCATTTGTGATATAGCCTTTATCTTTCAGCTCCTCCAAAAAATCACCCATACCATATTCCTCATCGGTAAGCTGGTATTTTTTGTCCAGTTCATTGAGCCATTGCAACGCCTCGTTTACATCGCCGCTGGTGTAGGTGAGTAGCTGCATGAAAAGATCAAGCAACTGATCAAAACGGCTTTTGCCATTTTCATTGGGATCAAATCGGGTAAAATGAAATCCTCTCACAGAAACAGGTTTATGGCAATTTACAATATTAATACGATTAATAACTGTTATTAATTTGATTCACCGGGAGCAGCCATATTTTTATTATCCTTAGCAGGAGAAACGGATCATAAATCTGTATTAATGAATCTACCATCCCATCCTCTTACGAAGAGTTGTAATATGTGCCACATGATGTCTTCCATGCCAGGAGTACATTCCGAGCAAATACCAAAGTCGCAATGTTTTTTTATGTTCGGGATGAAAAACAGTACGATTGTTCCAATCATCATCTTTTACATATTTCAGGGATTCATACCACCGGGTGTGCAGGGCGTGCAATAAGGTAAGCGATATATTTACAGGCAACTTTTGCACGTCATTCATTTCGGCCCATAATTTTTCCTCATAAGTTTTAATTGTTGGGTTGTCCTCGGTAAGAGCCAGCTTAAACCGGCAATAAGCATTGACATGGCTATCGCAGACGTGATGTACCAACTGGTGGACAGTCCAGCCACCTTCACGGTAAGGTGTTTGCAATTGCGCTTCATCCAGGTTAAGTATGGCGTTTTCCATAGTCAGGGGCAAAAATTTTATGTCGGCCAGCCATTCTACTTTCCTTTCGATGGAAAAAGGCTGTGCTTCGTATTTCCCTATTGGATAGCGGGGATCAATTACTGTTGGCATATTGTAAGGCTGATTTATTTGATGATCTGCAATAGTTCAACTTCAAACATAAGCGTGGCACCTCCGGGAATATCTCCACCTGCACCCCTGTCGCCATATGCAAGTTCCGAAGGGATCCATAAACGCCAATGGCTGCCTTCGCTCATTAAGGGAATTGCGATTTGCCAGCCCTTTATCAATGACCGCAAAGGCGCAGTAAAGGGCTGATTTCTCTTAAAGGAACTGTCAAACTCCTTTCCATCTAATAAGGCGCCTTTATAATGAGCTTTTATTTTATCGCTCACAGATGGTCTTGCGCCAGTGCCTTCTTTCAGTACCTCGTATTGCAGGCCTTCCGGCAACGCTAATACGCCTGCTTTATTCTTGTTAGCCTGCAAAAATTCAGCGCCGGCCTTTTTCTGGGCTTCAATCTTACTTTCCATAAATTCTTTTAATTTGTTTTGAATGCTCATATCGTGACTGGTCAATAGTGAATAAAGCCAGTTAGACCACGTTCTTCCTCCCACCTAAAGCACTAATTTAAAAAATACTTTGTGACCTAAGTTCCCCATTGGGGGACAGGGTTACTCTTCGCGCAACGCGTGTCCCGTCAAATGTATAAAAACATCTTCCATATTTGCTTTCTTTACTTCCCTGGGACGTTCGAATCCGGATGCTACGAGTTTATCAATCATAGCATCGGGCGAATCGAGCGCAATTATTTTACCTGCGTCAATGATGGCAATGCGGTTGCAAAGATATTCAGCTTCATCCATGTAATGTGTAGTAATGATTACAGTGGTTCCCCTTTCACGTATTTCCTTTATCAATTCCCATAAGTTTCTTCTGGCCTGCGGGTCGAGACCGGTGGTGGGTTCATCAAGGAATATGATTTTTGGCTGATTAATGAGTGTGGTAGCCACAGAAAATCGTTGTTTTTGTCCACCGCTCAGTTCTTTAAATTGCGCCTTCGCTTTATCCTTCAAATTAACTGCGTCGAGCAATTCCATTGGTGCTACCTCGCGATTGTATAAACCGCAAAAAAGATCAACTAATTGCAAAAGATTCAGGCCAGGGTAATATCCACTGCTTTGCAATTGCACCCCAATGATCTTTTTAATTTCATTAGGATTTTTGTCCAGGTTAAATCCATCAACAATCACTTCACCGCTGGTTTTCTCCCGCAACGTTTCTATTATTTCTAATGTGGTCGATTTACCTGCACCGTTGGGCCCGAGCAACCCAAAGATCTCGCGCTCATTCACATCAAAGGAAATTCCTTTTACCGCCTGGGAATTACCGTAATTCTTTACAAGGTTTTTTACAGAAATGATGGTATTGCTCATGCCCAAATTTATAGGATTAATTCCATCCTGACATCAGCCGTTTCCATTGGTGAGTTGACCAGCGCTGCATGGTGAAACCCGTACTTCTCGTACAGGCCAATGGCCGTCTGCAACTGGTGATTGGAAAATAAGGTGACTTTTTTAGCGCCAATTTCTCTTGCCTTTGACAGGCAGTGTTCAATCAGCAGCCTGGCAATGCCTTTGCCCCGATACCTTTGCGTGACTGCCATTTTCACTAATTCATATACACCTTCTTCTTCTTTCATCAATCCTGCAGAGCCGACAATTTGTCCATCAGCTTCAGCCATCCATATAAAGCCTCCTTTGTTGATCACTTCACCCTCAGGATCATCAAGAATCATCAAATCATGACTTTCGGTGAGGTGATAATAATCCAGCCATTCAAGGTTCAATTGTTTGAATATGGCTTGATGCATACCGCGATATGGAATGATCTTTAATTCCATTTATCAAAGTTTAAAAAAGAAGGCCAAGAGTAAGAAAGAAAATTTTATGAAATATATATCAGAACGGCTACAGGAAGATGTATCAGATTTTTTTTGCTGGGTAGCAGATGCTGAGAAGCGTTGGTATTTATCCCGTAGCCTTGTTTGAAGAAAAGTTCTGCTTAAAACTTATATTCCCTTGTAATATATTGATATCAACCGGCAAAAAGCTGTGTATAATAGATACGACCCCTGCGATCTTTGGCTATACCTATGCCAATATATTTATAATGACCCAGTATATTGCGACGATGCGGAGGTGAGTTTTTCCATTGGGTTACCACTTGCTTTCCTGTGGTAGAGCCATAAGCTACATTTTCAGCAAAACCATTAAGCGGATGTATCACTTTTGCTGCCATCTTATTTCTCTTTGAAAAACCACCGTGCCCAAATCCTACCCTGCCGCGGGCCATATCGGCGCTATGCTTTTGCGCAATGGCACTCAGCTCATCACTTATGATTAAAACCGGCAGTCCCTTCGATTTCCTGAATTTATTCGTATGGGTGAGTACATCCGTAACGAGACTTGAATTGGTATCAGGCGAAAAAGAAGAAAGGTTGAAAAAAAGTATAAGGCAGGTAAGTGGGATAAACAAAAAATTTCGTTTCATAAGGGTGGCAGATTTTTTCGCAATATAACACAAGTTTTATACCAATCATAGCCTGCATGTTGATCAAGGGATATTTACTACTGTTAAATAAGTAAAACCAACCAATATTATACAATTTAATTTACCGTTTAAAGGCCATCTTTACCTAAATATTTTCTGCGTATTCTACTTACCTGGTTCATATCCCACAAGCCAACTTTCGAAATACCCCTTTAAATCCTGACTTTCATACGCATGTGAGAAACACATGAAAGCGACTCCTATCTCATACGCAAAATTCTCCATCATGTTCGCCAACTTTTATGGCTGAATTTGTCGGGCGTCTGAATATTGAAATTGAAAAAAGGATTTATAAACAGATATAATTTTCGGAATGGCTTAACTTCAAATACAAGAATATGAGAAAGTTTATCACCAATACATTTAAGATTAACAAGTAAGCATATGCAACCATATACTAAATTTCAAAATGCTTTTGATTTTGCGGATGACAACCGCCGCGATATTTTATGTCGCCGCTTATTATAAATTTCCTTTTTGGTCCGGCGCACCCGATGGAATGTCCCCATTTTTATT